>Ga0123352_10004806_pt1 | contig 20059 bp, 21 predicted proteins | sample TergutLab28metaG_FD_89700 | JGI IMG/M metagenome (GOLD analysis project Ga0123352, IMG submission 89700) | Labiotermes labralis P1 segment gut microbial communities from Petit-Saut dam, French Guiana - Lab288 P1 | ecosystem: Host-associated > Arthropoda: Insects > Digestive system > Gut ...
TGCCATGTGACTGCCAATGATTCAATGAAATTTTTTACTGATTTCTTCATCTTCTCTGATAATACAATGCAATTCAAGCCTTGACAATCCCAGCTATGCTCCTCTATTTGTCCATAATTTTCTGATTGTCTCATTAACTTGATAGGAGAAATATCAACATGATTTTTTATGAGGATGGGGTCATTAACCCCAAGCCCACACTGTGTCCAGTACCTCACCCAAAACCTCTGCAGTATGGGCAGACCTGACAGTAGCTAGGGTCTTGCTGGTACAGCTTTGAAGCTCATTGATACATGCATGCCCATTGCCTGGCAAAATATGCCTCCAACAAGAAGTGGGTAACACAAAGGGGGATTTTTATTGATTTACATATCTTAATGTTTGTCAGAGTGCGACGAGGGGGTTCCAGAGGCTTCGTGCTGCATGAGGAATCACTCGATGACCAGTTCCTCAGGGAATCTTTACAGCAGGAGAGAGAATGGATTGACAAGTTCCGGAACAAAAAGCCTGGAGCTATGAGCCAACTGGATACACCATATTCCTCCAAATTCAGTTTCAGTACTGAGTACAGCTCAGGTATGCCAACATACAGGGTAATTCTGTTGCTAGAGGCCCCAAACACTATACGTTAAGAGATTCAAGCTGTCAACGTCGACACTTTGGGAAAAGTATTCCAGAATTTGGAGAAATGCATTCAAGTGTGCTTGGATGTGAAAGGAGACCAGTTTCAGCATCGATTATGAGCAGGTCCTGTTTCGCATCGTTCCCAGTATGTGTATATAAATTTTCAAGTCATTATCTCAATAACATAATTTTTTATAGACAATAGTTTGAGGACTCTAGTGACAGAATCACAGTGTACAATAAATTATACACTGCTAAGGGATGTACATGCCATTCAGACAGAAAATATTTGGTACTACCCTTCTGAAATTCTAATGATATATTCTTACTGTTATCAACAACATTATTGAAATCTGAACATAAATGTACTCAGTACAATTTTCATACATGTTAAACATTGAGAATTGGACTCCTGAGATGTTACATTGTGTAGCAGAGTCAACAGATCATGCCACTTCAAAGGTACAAGGTGCTTTTTTATTGAAGTGTTGGAGAATTCTAGAACCAGAATCCTCAAGCTGAATGTTGTGGAATCCTCAAATCTCACACATTCAATGATGACTGCTTACAAGAACAAACTTCAATGGCAATAGCTGTCTTCAATAAAGCAGTATGTGATCTAAATAAATACAAACTGTTGATCATGGATGTCCCAAAACACTGCCTAAGCAGCAGCATGGCCCAAAACTGTCTGTTGGTGTCAGGTTGAAGACTGACATGTGACACCATGTAATTTGGCAGATATGCAGCAAAGTTCTTAAGAGCCTGCAGTCTCCACCTTCAACCTTCTACTCTGATGCAACAGACATCAGCAGGGTACCTATATTCTGAAATGCAAAACATAACCTCTGTGATGACTGTACTCTTGACAGCAAGCAATTAGAATATAACTTCTGAGACATGTCACAATGCGGTGTGTTGCAGAACTGGAGGAGCTGTATGAACAGTACAGTCGCTGGCTGGACGATGTGGATGGGCACCAGGAGCTGGACGCTCGAGACATTGCTGTTGTACGTTTTGCTGGCAGTCTGCTCAAGAGGACTCTCAGTGATTCTTTTGCAGGTGTTCCACTTACAGAGGGTCAGCAAGGGCCACTGGGACAGATGGAGACTGACAGGAACAGGACAAAACTTGCTCTGGTGGCCAGATCTTTGAGTCTAGAGCTGGCAAGACAGAAGCACAGGCTCACCTCTCAGTTGGTCAGTTGCAAACTACTATTCAGTTATTATATAAGGATTATTTTTTGTATGTTTTTGGTGCAACAGCCCCCAGTGGGGCAGGGCCTCCTAATTCATGAGGTTTCTAGATCAAACACAAATGACACACCACAGTTGGTACGACTCCTGACTCCTCTGGACGAGTGATCAGCTGTCAGTAGGACTCCTCTAGACGAGTGATCAGCTCGTCGCAGAGACCTCTACCTGACACACACAACAGACAGACATCCATGCCCCCAGTGGGATTTGAACCCACAATCTCAGCAGGCAAGTGGCCGCAGACTTACACCTTACAATGTGCAGCCGCTGGGATGGTCATAAGGATAATTAGTCTCTCCAAATTACTCACATTACTACATAATTCAAAGTAGCATTCATCCCTTAGTAAACAAACACCGTATTTGTGTGTAATTGACTTGTTAACTCAAAATGAGTGATCTCAAAGTGACATATTTAAACTAGAACAAAAAGGGTCATCCTTCTAAATGTGGTTCATATAAGCCTGTCTATCAAACTCTCTACCGTTCCCTGCTCTCAACAACTGTAGAAAGAATAAAGCACTGATAACACAACAGGAGAACACCACACATTCTGGAAATAACCTGGTTCCTGAGACATTAGCGTCAGCATCGACACTGCAACAGTTCTGGTTCCAAGTGCCTATTTTGGATATGACGGGCAGGTTGCAGTGACACAGGTGGCTCACTTCAGCTCCTCTTGGTTTCATCTTTTGTCTGTGGTTCAGTACACAGCAGGTCATTTCTTATACATGGCATCAACAGTCCAAAGTCAAAAAGCTGACTGTCACAAATGGAGGACCCTGTGCAGGAGATGCAGTTCTGTCTTAGATCAGTTATAGACATTAGAGTTCTCAGTAGCTTTTGATTGTGGGTATGGCTGGTACTGTATCTATAATTGGAACATACGCAAGCAGCTCCATAGACTTGAATGAATACTGCACCAACATCAAGATTGCAAATGATTTTAACACAATTTTAACCTATTTTATCTATTTATAATCTACATTAAGTACAAATATTGCAGTACACTCCCTGAGGATGACCCGCAGGAAAGGGTCGACACATGTCGGAGTCCTAGAATTTTAACTGTACAAATTTCATATTGTAATTTTGTGCATTTGTTGGTATATTTTTTAATTTTAACAATTATTGCACAGACACGAATACCATAAAATCCCTTACATATGTAAAAACTTGTCCTGTGATCTATTAACTTTCATGCAATGAAGATGTATTGCAGAGGGGAGGTACAGCTCCATGCATTCTTAACCTCAGTACCAAATATAAGTACGTGATCAATGTCACAGACTGGCCACTCTGCCACCAGTATCAACCATACAGGGGGCCCCATAGCCAGTCTAGGTGTGGTCTAACAAAGGAAAATCTTGTCCTTCTCTTTTGTGAAGCAAACTCATGTGTTACAGCTCAGGTACAGTTGAGGGAAGGTGCGGTAGTAACTGACAGGAAGCTAGCAGATGTGACATTGTACTTGGAAGACACAGTAAGAACACCAACACAACCAACAAACAAATGAAACAACATCCAAAAAAATTGCACTGCGTAATACAGAACACAGCGGTTTCCAATTAAGGCTGGGTAATGAAATTATCTCACAGTTTACAGTGAAATTATCCCATACTAACTTTTTAAAAACGTTCGATTTAGGTTCTCATATCACATAACACACAAACAGACATGACCTCCACATAAAGCTTCTTTTTACTGCACAAGGTATCCGTATAAAGAAACAGACAGTTGTCCAGTTGTGTCTTGCTACACTGACATTTTACTGTGCAGGCATCAATGCTGAGCACTGTTGCCAACCAGAGTCAGTCTGCGTCGGGGCTACGCTCTGTAGCTACAGGAAACTGGGGCTGCGGCTCCTCTCAGTTTGGCGACCCACAGCTGAAGTTGGTAGTTCAGTGGCTTGCTGCTAGTGTCGCTGGCGTGCCTTCCCTTTACTACTACACGTGTAGCCATCACCGGCTTCTCAAGGTGAGGGTCAGTCAGATGACTTCTGAAACTCGTGGTACATGTTTAAAGACTAACAGGGAGTGTCAATACAAGTAAGCAATACCACTGTAGTTATGACACCGTGCAGATTGGTAGGTGAGTACCAACATTTCATCTTCAGGTTAGATGGGGACAACATGATCCTCCCAAATGCTGGTGACTACATACCAGTCTACACGGTGTCATAACAAAGAAAACCACAATATATATTTGCATGCAGTTGACAATATCTTTTCCTTCTACCGCCTCCTGCTTCTTCAGCTGTGTTCTCCGTCCTCTTCTTCTCCCCCTTCACAAAGGCTATGTGCTGTTTTACCCATTCAATGGACAGCAAACAAGTTTCAACATTTTTTCCAAACCTCATTGTTAATATCATAACGTATTGAATATTTCTCTGCCATCCAGCAAATGCTGAATACTATAGAATACATCGCACTATCTTACCTCAAAACCTCCCTCACTCTTCACTCAGACCATTTCATCTGACAGCACGCAAGGTAGTGCTTTTTGCTATTCCAGATTTGCTGCAAGCCTGAGTCCATGCATTGTAGTTTGTTGTACTGCACTTAATATTAGGTTTCTACTGGCCATATTTAAAGCAGGTGCTATAAATATTTCTTTTTTAGTTAACAGACATACGTCACAGCTAACAAACATGTTGTTTATTGCACGTCAAAATCCTGCTGGGTTTTAAAATTTAAGTGAACTAATGGGAAATTACTAATTTGACATTCAGAGGACCGTGCATTGTGATATATTCTTATAATGAAAGCCAATGAGATGCACTATTTCTCAAATTTATTTTGATAAAGTACTGTACATGTCCACTGTCCATCATCAGGAGTATCTCAACACTGTATACACGCAATAGGTATTTGTCATGATAGTTCTGTTGGCGACTGCTAGCAGACGCCAACAGAACTATCATGACAAATACCTATTGCGTGTATACAGTGTTGAGATACTCCTGATGATGGACAGTGGACATGTCCGAAACATGTACAGTACTTCATCAAAATAAATTTGAGAAATAGTGCATCTTGTTGCCTTTCATTATAAGAAGAGAAATTACTAGTAACAGTTAACAGATAAAATAATAGCACTGCACATTAGAAGACAACATTAGTGTATTTATGTCAGTGAACATGATGTCTGTGTCTTTCTTGCAGCTGGACACAGTGTGCAGAGTGTTGCTAGATCGACAATGGACAGTAGGAGAACTAGTCAATGCTACATTAAGATTTGCTCAAACAACACTTGATGATCCATCACCTCCACAGCCAAACCACACTTTGTTTGATGAGCTAATTGGCACAGAAAAACCAACTGTGGCCATACTGCTGGAGACCAGTCTCTGATGCAAGCCAAAGAAATGGTGTGTGAAGGCAAGGAGTACTGTGTGTCCGACAAGAGATGAGCAAACAATATATTAGCAGTGTTTGTGTACCAGAAATGGTGGTAGCCAGCCTGTGATGTCCACCAGAACAGACAGTGGAATGAAGCTGTAGCACTAGGCCTTCTGAACAATGTTCTGACTGTGGGTTTTGGTGACTCTTCCTCAGTTGCTTCATGCAAATGCCTAATTGTACAGAGGATATTCAGGAAGTAAGGTTAGGTTAAGTTAGGTTATAAAAATTAAATTAAACATAATTTAAATGTCAAAAGTACATAATTTATTCCAATGAAGTATCATTTTTCAACACCTCCTAGCACATTGATATATATATGCATCCTCTTGGTATGCATTTAAAAATTTTGTCATGATACAATTCATGAACAACCATTTCCATTTCCACAGTATTATGGAATATGTGACATCAAAACTCTTGCTTCAACAGCCCAAACAATAGGGTTAATAATCCAGAAGTTCCCAGCAAAACGATCACACGAACTCATTTCTTACACGTGCTGTGTGGGGTTTTCCGGTTGTTTTGAAGGATTGCACCTTGTAACTTCACTTGTTTGGGCTACTAAAGTAACACTTGGGAGGTCGACAAGTCCACAATGATGATAAAGTGGAAATGGATGTTTGTGAAGGGCTGTAAATGCAACAGCCTGATTTCTACTGCCATGTACAGTTTATACTCATGCCAAAAGTGGCAGTACGTGTGTCAGCGTCCTTGTTAATCACTCTGAAAAACAGTGATATTCAAGTCTGGGCTAAAAATTTAAATTTTTTTAACTTGGGACCTTACATATTGAATGTCCTCTGTAACTTAAATCTGGCCACAACTGCTTCCTCGCACAGTCATGCCATTCAACATTCACTCAACTTTCTACTACCATTTAGCATTATGTAATTAGAGGTACTGGAAGCGTCAACAAACAAACTGTAAAGAATGTATGTGTGTAGGAGACAATAGGCAATACAGATCACATAGACAAGGCACAGCACAAGCTTCTTGTGCGATTCCTTTGAGGCACAGAAGTGATTTAGGGAGGGTCTGACAACACGCATGAAATACTGGTTCCTAAGCAATGTCTGGGGCTTCTGTGTCGGTAACTGTGGACACTGGGGATGTGAAGGTGAAATCTCATACAAATTTACCAACATTTTGGACAAACACGCTGTCTCAATCATCGGTGTGGAAGAACATATCAACCAGTCAGGAGATATGAAACATATATAAACCAATAAATAGATACAAATTTCTACCAATCATGTTGTAACAAACCACAGAGGACAAGTAACCTTTACAGTTCAGCACTTTGTGGTTTCCGTTCATATGTTATTATTGTCTTTAGCCTATGTGATGCAAAATTCTGATTCTGTATACAATTGCTACAGAATGGGAGAAAAAAAACCGTCAAAGGAAAAACGTTTGCCCTTATATAGCATCACGTTTCCCAGTCTGAACTGTTCTTATCAACACACTTTCTATGTACAAACTGAACACGCTCAGTGCCTCATGTTGGACTGTCACCTACCTTTTGACTGCCTATAGAATTTGTACAGCAGACAAACATTTTCTGAATATTTCCCAGCCAGCCAATGGGAAAGGCTGTAGAATATGCTTGAATATACTGAAAGCTGAGAAACACAAAAAGGAAGATAACACTGCACAGTTTTGTTGCAAGACCATGGATGAAGAAGAATGGACTGATTCAGAATATCTCTTCTGGTATGCACTTGCAAGGAAGTCCACAAAAAGCCTGGTATAACTGGTGCTCCAACAGAGCCAAACTAGGTATATTCCATAATGAAAAACAAACATATGACATCTGTCCAAGTAAAAGCAATCTGGCAATATTCTTGGTGAAGGTACAGAGGCCATCACAACAACCACCATGGTGTTAAGGCAGCAAAGAAATTGACATCTGAGACAGTGGATTCCCTGTGCAAGGAAAGCTGTGGGCTACTACTGAAACCACTGTGCTATCTGAATTTATGACCCGTTAGCTTCCAAACTTCATCAAACACATGGAAATGAAAGGTGAGAGGGTTGGGCTGTAGACAGGACAATCAAGCAACTTCTACCACTTGGGGTGCAATGTGTCCAGTACAGGCATTGGCATTATTAGAACATGCAGTCACTCCCTGCCTGCATGCCACAGTGCTTTCTGCTGAACCAGTATTAAGGTCTTGGAGGGTTCCACAGTAGTAGTGACAGTGATCACCATCACTGTCCTGTGTCAATGAATTCTGCACCAACATTGCCAGCATTTAAACATGTCAGTACCCTGTTTAATTTTACGTGCGGTATCCGCATATGAGAATGATACACAAGTATAGGACAAACTCCTAACAAATACAACAACCATCGTATGTTGGTCTTATTGTGCTACGCATTTCGACTTGCGCACACAGTGATCAGCAGGCAAAAAGTTACTGAATTAGAGATGCTATGTAAAATACCTTATCTTTTGTACAATGTTTACATTCATGGTCAGATCTCAAATTATACATCACAGGTAATGCATAACAAGCTGACAATTTTAATTACAAGAAGTGTACGCAGAAGTATTGCCCCTGTTGAGATCAAAAGCCGTATCCAGGACAACAAAAATAAGAATGTGCAAAACAATAATGAGAACAGTGGAGCTGTATGGCTCAGAAGCATGGAGTTTAACAGCAAATGATGAGAAAAATTTGCGTATTTGGGAAAGGAAGGCGCTGAGAAAAATATTTGGTCCAGTATGTGTAGCAGGATAATGGAGAAGCAGAACAAATGAAGAAATGAGGCAATTATATGGAGAATTGGGCATAGTAACAGAAATAAAAAAAGGAAGATTGAGATGGCTGGGACATGTGGAGAGGATGGGTGAGGAAAGGGTGGTAAAGAGGTTATATCAGAGCACTCCAGAAGGAAGTAGGAGTGTAGGAAGACCAAGGTTAAGGTGGATGGACGACATGAGGGAGGACCTGAGGAGGATGGGTGTCACAAACTGGAGGATATGTGCACACAGAAGAGACGACTGGAAGATGGTTGTGAAGGAGGCCAAGGTCCTACAAGGACCGTAGAGCTATGGGTAGTAGTAGTAATGTATGCAGAACAATGCTACTGCCACTGCAGGGCCATTACAGCCCAACTTCAGAATTAGCCTACTTGATCTCATGAGGTTTTGAAACACTGCTTTTTTAAAGGGTGAGGCTGTTAGCCTCATGCTAAACCCCCCCAACATGGAGGGCCAGGGTACCCCTTTTTGTCTAGGTCATCACCTTTGACCTGTCTGGCATGGGAGACCCTACCAGTAGCTGAGCTACCCACAGCATAGCTGTCAGGATCATTTGACCACATGCACTCTACCACTATGTCCAAGTAGGGATAACTCTGGGGGGGGGGATTAAGAACAATAGCACATTAGTACATTTTAAAATGTTCCATTTAAAATTATGAAAAAGCCAAAATCATTTACATTCAAAAGTCTGCAGGGAAGTTCTAATTTTAACAATTCTATAATTTTAAATGGAACATTATAACATAATTTAAAGTGCTTCTTGTCTAAACATAAATTTTGGCTTATGTATTTTCAGTGATATGTGAGTTGAGATCTCAACACAAACATAAACACTGTAAAACAGATAAGGCACTGTACACTTAGTAACTTGTCTAGTGATGGCTCAGTGCAGGAGCTGCTACATGCAACAAAATAAGATAAGTTTGGTGGTTGAAAGGGTTTTCCTACACTTATGTCACCCTGTTTCCTGTTCGCTCTAATGCACCTGATCTGTAGGATGGCTTGTTCTAGTATGATGGTGTATCATGCACACAGTCATGTGATCACCCCTGACCTACCATATTTGTTATAAGCATGATAAATGAGTTTCACATGAACAACCTTTATATTATCTACTTGAAGCCAATACTGTGCCTCCACCTGTGCTTACAAGCTGCCATTTACCATGAAGTACTTCAGGAACTACACAAAAGTACACGAAAGCTCAGGGATGCAGCACTGCTGCTTTACATATGGGCCTGGAGGACAGAGACTCCAATGAACATATCAGGATTGTGTGAAAGATTACAGTTAAGCTGACTGGTTGTTGGCTGGGAGATGGCTCCTGACTTTGAATCTATTTTGTTTGCATTCACTTCAAGACAATGTTATTCAGAGATATTGACTTTAAAGGGAACTTAGAGAACCTGACTGACTTTGAACAACCTGGCCATGGTATTTGGTTTCAGGATGTGTTGCACAGATCCATGTGTGGGAGGGAAACACGTGACCATGCGTCACCGATCTTGTGCAATAAGACAGTCGCTATGATTGGTGCACTTTCAGCTGACTTATTAGAAGGAACATGTGAGTAGTGCATCAGGCCAAAACAACTTCTCACATGATCAATTCTGACTTGATCACATCTGACATGATCACTTCTCAAATTATCACTTCTGACATGATCACTTCTGACTTGATCACATCTGACATGATCATTTCTGACATGACCACTTCTGACATGATGACTTCTGACTTGATGATTTCAGACATGATCACATCTGACTTTATCACTTCTGACATGATCACTTCTGACTTTATCACTTCTGACATGATCACATCTAACATGATCACTTCTGACTTGATCACTTCTGACATGATCACTTCTGACATGATGACTTCTGACATGATCACATCTGACTTTATCACTTCTGACATGATCACTTCTCCAAAACATGCTCTAAGAACTTGCAAGAGTAAGTTACGATGCATCAAGAGGACAGAACCTACAATTATCAGAGCATAACGGCCTAATTGTTCGTTTTTTATTATGCATATTAAAGGCACAGCACAATCCACAATACGCACACAGTAAGCTGGTACAGCTGACAGTAGCGACAGGCACTGCATCATACAATTATGAATGGTTCAGACACTGATACTGATATACGACAGTCTCCATGTTTGGGAATCCCACCTTTTGTAACCGCCCATTTTAATATCATTGTTTTGACATATCATGACCGGTTGCAACGAATGAGCATGGCATCACATGGCTGTGGAGTCAGCCTCTCCCATTCTCTTGCTACTGCACCCATAACTCACAGCTCAGTCCACCTCTTTCACTATGTGAGGTTGACTGCTTTCAAGCTTCATGGAATGAGGCTCTCCTTATATCATTTCATGTATTTTATATATCCCAAAACTGTTTGTAGTTTATCAGAAACAGACTTCCATGCTTTTTGAGGTAATTATATTTCTATTCTTTGTATTTCATAAGTTACTGGCACTAAACAGACAATTTACATTAAAAATGGGTTCCAACATAAAGACGGTTTTGTCAGTTGCAATTATTGATGAACATCAAGACCATAATTTAGTACACTGATGAATTACTGAGTCCATCATATAATATCCTAAATCTAACAATCCCAACTCACCAGATGTCTCCCACATTCTCTTCCGGACACAGAAAGTATACACACTGAGAACCATAGGGTTCTGCCAGTATAACGGATGGTCGAGTACAGGGACCCACCAATTGTACATTTACAATTATGTCTCTTCACATGAATTTCTAGTGGCCCATATCTTCTCATTCTGCTTACAACTCTAACAGCAGCTAGCTATTGGCATTACTGGTTTATTATGATGTTCTGCCAACTGCTAGACTAGCCCAGTCATTTAAGTAACCGGCTGGCTGTGCCATACCATAGGCAGTTAAATGCTGGTTTCACACCATGAAGACACACATTCAATTCCAAGGTTGTCCACAAGGAACCTTTTGGGAGGGGGAGAAGTATTTCACTTTTCTCCTGCCAGGTAGCATTCTTACAATGCTCCTCACTCATGTCTTCAGTGGCTGGTACAGTAGGCCAATGAAACCAGCATGGGACTCAGGAATATTACAGTATGCTTTCCAAGTTGTCTTGTACAAATCATCTTTCAATTACTGTATAAGTCCTGATCTGTGTAGTACATCTGATTGGACAGTTCATGCTAAATATGGCCACTATATGGGGACATGTCTCTGCGCATAACACGACAGCAGTCCTGGAGGAAGGAAGATTTTATTTATTAATGTATTCAGTGAGATGGCATAGTTCAATGATACAGCATTTATCAGAATGTAGTAGACTGTGATCTTGTGGATTACGACACAATGTAGTGTGACAGGTAGACAACATTTTGCAGTATGTTTTCCACATTGCAGCATAGTATAAAGTCTTCCATCTGCCTGTTTTGATTAAAACAATGCATCATGAAGCATGACGCTCATCACACTCTCAGTATCTAGTCCTGTTATTTATTGGTCCTCAAAATATGTGTTGTTGGTTTTCTGGTGGACTGTTAATGGTATTATTATTCATTTCTTTGTATTAAGACTGAATTAAAATCTGTTGACACTTTTACTACAAACATAGATCATTTCTTTATAGCATGTATAACCCAGAATCATAATTTGTTCTTTAGAATATTTTTTTCGATTTCTCAGAACTATAACATTACATTTAGAACATTTACTCCCATGGCCCAATACAGGGAAATGGCCAAAAACAATGCACACACACACACACACACACCACTTAATTCTTTGAAGGAGAAAGGTAATCTAAATGATATTTAAAGATTCAGTTTGTACCCCACAGAAAACACAGTGCTTTGACCAGGAAGATCAACTGATCAATGGTGTAGAGGAGAACAGTAACTCTTTACTGCAAGAATTACATGGGACACACAAACACACTCCTTAGCATTGTAAATGTTAAACCTGGCAGTATAGGAATATATGAAGTCACCACTAGGCTTTAAGAGGTTAAAAACAATACAAAACTTCGGAAATCTGATGTCGCTGTATGCAGACTATTTGAACAGCCACCAAATACTGTGGGACATGATTTTTATTTCATTTGGCAATAGACTGTAGTAAAATGGCAGATTTTAAAGCTGATGGTGGAACTTTTACAGAAATGGGAAGCAGGCTGAAAGTCTCCAAACAGAGGATGGGGAAGGGCTAAATATGTTCCAAAATTAAAATTACCTCTTGTATATAAATCTGTATATTTCTCTGCTACCATAGTGTCACTAACAGCCATCACTAATCACTAGATATGTCCATACACATCGTGATACGCACTCTTCCAAGATTCCTTGACCCTGAAGGCAAATTCTTTGTGTTCCTCCTGAATACTGGTAAATATTTACCAGAAGCCCCACCACAATATCCCCACAAGACTTGACTCTTCACTAACACTGCTCTCAGAACCTCACACCTTCAGGGTTACAGGCACTTCACAGGTTTCATTTTCTTATAAACATGACAACCATGTTAATAGGAACTTAACTGCTACAGTTGCAAGAATTTTATTTGTTATAACGCACACAATATGTATAACTGCATTTTGGGATATTCTCATTTACGGAGAATCACATTACTTACAAAATCTCAACATAACAAACTTCTGCAAATCTGGTGACAACTGAACAGATGCCATGCAGTATGGAATGCCTTTCTTCACACACACAGTACTCTAAGAGTACATTTTATTTTTTTATACTGTATATTGTGATACAATTATATAACATAAAACAAAAAGGACACTTTTTAAAATCAATGTTTTATTCAATTCTTCGTGTCTTCTACATGTCTTGAAAACGTGTTCATCATCAGGAAGACCATTTGTACATGCAGTTTTGTATGGTATGTTTCTCTTACACAATTGCATGAAAAACATACCACAAAAAACTGCACGTACAAATTGTCTGCCTGATGGCGAACAAACGAATTTCGAAACATGTAGAAGACACAAAGAATTGAATCAAAACATTAACTTAGTAAGGCGTGCATTTTGTTGGTGTACATTACATTATCGTAACAGCACATTTTGCTTTATTAAGTTATATAAATTGTGACCAACTACATGCGCATCTTGTTACTGCATCATCTCACACAAAGTGTAACCTACACAGTACCTCAGAAGAACAGTCCCCTCATGCGTCGTCCCATCCCCTGTCGGTCATACAGAATGTTAAATTTGTTTACAAACTGATTGATATCATTGCAGCCTTTGGTGATGGTTCCCAAGTATGTCATGAGGCCCACATCATTGCATTGCTGTAAGCAGAACACTAAACTTTAAAATCTCACTTATTTCAATTCACATTTTTTGTACATCCATAGCTCCATCAGTATTTTGTAGCTTCATTTGGCCATAGAACCCTTTTACACTCAAAGATAAACCCCCCCTCCCCCAATAAAATAGTTACACATGAAGCTAAAACACCAGACTACAAGTACAGACAATATACATATATGTTAAAGGAAGATACACAATCAACATGCAGGATGATTCATGAGTTGTGGAGATAACCCCAGGATATGATTCTTAGGTCTTTGCGGTTAAAAATGTTCACATAAATGTGCGAATGTTTTTGAATGGTTATGGAGTTATGACCGCTTGAAACTCAGAATAAAATTTAAGGATTATTGAAAATACATAAAATAAAATAACAACACATCAACTGATAAATTTAACACCTAAATTTAAATTCATAAAAGACACCGCCTTCAGGTACATGCATGCAACATACTACGGGGTCAATAAAGCAGATTACACATTTGTACCTGATGACAGAAAGAGCCCGATAACGAAACATGTCCTTTAAGCAAATGAGAAAACAGAGAACTTACACTGTGTTCACCAGTGAGACAATCAATCTGCCCCCCTTAAAAAGGGACACATATTGGGAAGGTGCAACATCTGAATGTTAAACCCCGAGTTACAGCAATTAATCACCAAGATTTAAGTGGCTAAGCATCATGGAGACAGGACAAAGTCTTAATGAATCTTTAATCTCACAAAGTGACGACCTGTTGTTCTAAGCGTACATTCATTCAATTTCTGTACCTTGATTCAAATCTTGAGCCTTCTTACTATCACCAAGGAACAGAATCCTTCTTGAGAAGCTAATAGTTGTTCAGCTAGTCTATAAAGTAGCCACCTTTTACAGAACATGAAAGTTCTTTATAATTTTCATTACAGGCGTTAACTCGTCCCTATCCTAAGCCAGAATAATTCAGTCCTTGACCTCCCATTCTACTTCTTTCAGATTAATTTTAGGTTTATCCTCCATCTATGCCTAGGTCTTCCAATTTGTCTCTTTCCAATTTATTGCACTATTCCAGCATTTTCCAACAGGGACAAGAAATCCAAGAAAAACATCAGTCAGGACAGCTGCTCTCCAAGCCATGCTTTAAACCTGGAACTGCCTGAATATGAACCAACAAAGTGTTTCACTTGATGGCAACATTTATCTGCAGTTCTTGGTCAACAGGAATGATGAATTCCGTATAAACAAAATACATGAAACAACATGCCAACAATACAAGCTGGGGCCAAGATGATAAACAAACTTACATTGTAGAAGTCGGCGCGAAATCGAGCGCTTTGTAGCACAGGAAGTCTATGACTCAAACTGTATGCTTCTCGGAGGATCTCATGATTTTTGGGCAACTCACCAGCCTGAACAGCTCTCACATACTGCAAAACTAGCTTCACACGGCTGTGAAGCATCTTGATGGCTGAATGCTGCGCTGTGAGGTGCTCGGCAACTGGCAACATGGCAGGCGGTAGAGAGAGAATCAGAATCCACACGTAAGACTGCTAATAAAATGAAAAGATGTTCCATGTGTGCGGGAAACACAACACACATAAGAATAGTCTAGACTGTGGTGTGCACTCATAATGCTTGCTTTGTCTGTGGTCCTCCTTGCAGCGACTACAAACGATGCTGTCATCTTGAATGTGATGATACAATACCCAGTAAAAATTTACCAGCATTTGGGAAAATGTGCTGCCTCTATCTTCAGGGTTGGGGATGGGAAAACAAGTGAGGGGGAGGACTTCCAATTACATTAGTGCACTAGGAATTATGTCCCATACAGATGGCAGAACCATCCCACAAACACACTTGCCTCTTACAGCTCTAAACTAAGGCCACATTGGTAATGGTATCCTGTTCAATTAACATCTATGGTAAGTTTATAAGTTGCTAAGGTTCCTGTGCAGGTCTCAGGTTTTTAACGCGGCGCAGCTGAGGATTCCGTTTCTGCAGGACACAATGCCAAATGACAGTCTCACTGAATGCTGATGTTGCAAGGGAACATGTGGCTTTATCTTCAGAAGTCAAATGGAAGCAATCTGATGTGATGCATCACAACCCAGAAGAAATGAATCCTTAATGAAGGCTGTCAGTCAATATCTCATGTTTAAAAAAAAATACCTTCACAATTCAGTATAACTATCAACACCTTCTTGAAAAGAAACATGTTGTATTACTGCATTTCCATTTTGTGAGGGGGTAGAAACCAGAAGTCTGTATAAGACTGAATGAACACAATGTTTCTTTATCAAATCTTTTTTAAGGTATCTGCCACTTAAGGTGTTAACAATGCTCTGTTCCTTAGAAAACTGGTTCACAAACAGCAAACCAATGTATTAGACTTAACATTAACCAATACTCACCCAGAGAACTCTCCCCAGCCTCATTACTGGACATGCGGGCAACATGATCAACACCGATCCTTTCGGCTTCTTCAGTTGCAAGAGTGTAGTGCAGTTCCACAAACAGCATAGTGGCCTGCCCCACCACTAGGTCGATCACAGACTCGTACATCGTCACAGGCAGCTGATAACAACAGTATGATACAGTGCTTTGAATGACATTCTTCTACTTGCACTCATGTAACTAACACTTCAAAAGAATGTGCCAACTTGTAAGTTGTACTATAACTATGTGTGAAATATTATTTCACACATAGAGGGGGTTTATAGAAACATTAGCTGAAGTTTATCCTGTCAATATAACCTGGCAGAATGAAAAATTATGAATACAAATCAGACGTAACACAGGTAACAGGAATAACACGTGCATTATGGGAAAATTAATTATGAAAGAATCTGTATTATGAAACATCACAGAACTGATGTCTCATGTTGCAGTTACTATGTTGCACTCTTTCAAAGATGTTAATCACACAGCAGGTATTTATCACTTGATTACACAAGAACACTAATGTTTGTATGCTGCATCACATAATGTCACAACACACAAACTCTGTTACATGAATCGTTCCTTTTATTTCGTACATAACGGTCATGATTGACAATCCTCAGGCAGAACACTCTGAAATGCTAATAAAAATACAGAATATTATTACATATTACACAAACACCATTCAAATCATATCAAGATGCCACTAGTAACCACAATTCTAGTTCCACATATATAAAAGAAATGATGTGAGTCTGTGTACTGTGAAGGCTGTTGCATGGATTACATCTAACAACCCACACTGTTAAAGATGAAGCAGCAAAATGATATAATTTGTAGTCTATTATGTAAGATAGCAAATTGTACGAATACTGATGACAACTGACCCAAGCCTCTGCACACTTTATGTAACCACACACAATCACCTACATCATGCCCTACAGTAATGTCAGTGCTTGAATAATACAACTAAAATAGAAAAGAAAAGAAAAGAAAAGAAAATTGGATTTTTTTAGCCAGTGTGATCTGACACACAAAATATGAATTCCGCAGTCATGTTATTTCCTACGTGTTCTGTATGTTGTTTTGGATCAAATTTTTCCCACAACTTAACTCAACGGTTCAACTGTCGCTTCATTTCAGTAGTCATGCTATGCAATGTAAAATCAGATGTGAGAATCATCTTCCATGGTGACTTGGAGAAATTTGGAGGGAAGAAGTCACTGTCTATTGAAGAGGAGGATTTCACAATTTTCCACAGATTGAGAAAATAAATCTAGCCAACTGCCTCACTCCACAGACAGGAATCATAGGAAGCTAAAAGTCATCAACTGGACAAAAGGCTCCCTGCTTCCAAAGGAACCCAAAATAAATCTAGCCAACTGCCTCACTCCACAGACTGGAATCATAGGAAGCTAAAAGTCATCAACTGGACAAAAGGCTCCCTGTTTCCGAAGGAACCCAAAATAAATCCAGCCAACTGCCTCACTCCACAGACAGGAATCATAGGAAGCTAAAAGTCATCAACTGGACAAAAGGCTCCCTGCTTCCGAAGGAACCCAAAATAAATCCAGCCAACTGCCTCACTCCACAGACAGGAATCATAGGAAGCTAAAAGTCATCAACTGGACAAAAGGCTCCCTGCTTCCGAAGGAACCCATATCCTGAGCCAAACAAATCCAGCCCACAACTTGAGGTCCCATTTCTTTTAAATCTATTTTAAAGTTATCATCCCACACAACATGAAACCCATACGAGGATCATGACCTTATAATCCAAATTTCAAACAGCCTAATCCTAAGCATGACAGAGTGGTGCTTGTCACAGAAAATTATCCAATCCAATAATTTTTCACCTCTCTGTTTTAGTTTATTTACATACAAAGTGCCAATTACATTCCACTATCAAGTCAGAAATTACACAGTGTTTGACTAACCAGATGGCAGGGATATGACAGGATATGGCTGGGATATGACTGATATGCCAGGATATGACAGGATCCAGTCATGTTTTTAAAAATTTCAATATGCATCATGTAACACCAAAGACTGAGATCTTCATCTGCCCACATTAATGATGTTGCATTTGTAATTTTGGTTTTTATGTAGTTAAATGGCCAAAGGATGGCCATGTAATGACTGAAATACGTAGCCACATACTTCTACAAAATAATAAAATTAAGTGTGTCAATTCATTCATTCCATTGCCATGTGCAGAATGCGACAGTTCTTTGCTGTACTCAGGAGCTTCTTCCATTCCTATCTGTTATGTACTTTTTCCTGCCACCCTTCTCCACCAACTAGTCTTCCATTCTCTCTCACCTCATCTTGCCATCTATTTCTTGGTCTACCTCTCAATCTTGTCGTTCCCAGATTCATATATATTACTCTTTTGGGAATCCTATTTTCTTCCATTCTCTGTACATGCCCAAACCAACATAATGTACTTAACCTTACTGTCTCTATTATAGCAGGTTTTTTTAACTCTTGCATACATTTCTTTATTGGTTAATATCCTCCAATTTTCTTTTCCTTTGTCATACACTGGGCCTAAAATTCTTCTATATACTTTCCTTCCAAAAATGTTCAATTGCTTTCTGTCTCTTTAACTGTGTCAATGGTAATTAATAACAACTTTGTGGCCTATTTAAAGGTTAATGGCAATGCAGCATGAAGATGGCTGACCTGCTGAACATGATTAAAGTGCATCTAATGTGCATTTTTAGTTCAGTATGGAGGCCCACAATGTTCCAAGTTTCAGCATACACTGCAGACACCATCTTCAGGGTGCAAGAGGTAAGACGAAGATGCAGTGCAATACAGAGGTGCACTGTGAGGGCTACATATCATAATACCCACTTCCATTCACCCTGAAGATCACTACTGTAATGTATGCTGAAATGTTGGAACAACTTCAATAAATCTCAACAGTCAAAATTACAAACACGAGTGGAATCAAACACAACATTAAGAAGCAGTTCCAACCAACATATTGGCTGCTGAGTCACAATGTATATGTGATATAACTTACATCACTATGCCTGGCCTGTGGATTCAGTTTCAGAAGGACAGGGCTCTCATTGATCTCACAAATTTGTTTATGAATCTTGATATCTCCATCGTTAGGAATGTCCCCTGTTGTGTACCATCCCAGGAAATCCATGTCACTGAACACCTGTTTGACTGAACAATGACCACATTTCTTTTATCTCTGTGCACTTCATAATAAAAACAGTTAATAACTTGATTCTGTCAACACAAGCATTTATTATTACTTACACTGTTCCTCTTTTGTGTTGTAATAATCTCTGTCTATGATTGTATCGCCTCCAATACAACTGAATAACAATTCAAAAGAATTCATTATCTCAAGATTGCGTCCTTTCTGCTTCCCAATTAAAGCACCGATCACTAGAAAAAACAATTATACCTGTCAAATCAATTTAAATGGAAAAATAAATACATACACACACACACACACATCTGTATCTACATGCATGCCAAATAGAAGGAGAATATTATCAAATGTGTCGAGTCTGGCCCCCCAAACAGACATACTTTCTGCACACTATGCATGGCACTTCAGTAGTTCGTATGACACATGTTCAATTATTACACTACATCCCATTCAACCATTCTATATCAGTATACTAAATGTTCAGAAAAAATGCAACATGTTTTCGCTTATTCACTTTAATAATATGCTGGTTCCACAACAAGATCTACTTTATAACAAACACTTACTTACTTACTCCATGGTGCAGAGTCCTTCCTGAGAAGCTAACTGGTTTGCAGCTAGTCAAGAAATTCCATGCATTTCACGGAACGCGAAGGTTCATTACCGCACTCACAAGCGTCCGCCACCCGTTTCTATCCTGGGCCAGCCCAATCCAGTCCATATACCCACATCCCACCTCCTGGAGATCCATCCTAATATTATCCACCCATCTACACCTATGTCTGCCCAGTGGTCTCCTTCCCTCCGGTTTCCCCACCAAGACCCTATACACCCCCCTCTCCTCACCCATACACGCCACATGCCCAGCCCATCTCATTCTTCTCGATTATATCACCCGCACGATGTTGGTTGAGGAGTACAAATCATTTAGCTCCTCTTTATGCAATCTCCTCAATTCCCCCGTTACCTTGTCCCTCCTAGGTCCAAATATTCTCCTCAACACCATGTTCTCAAACACCCTCAGCTTCCTTTCCTCCCGCAATGTCAACGACCAAGTTTCACACCCATACAAAACAA
>Ga0123352_10004807_pt1 | contig 20058 bp, 18 predicted proteins | sample TergutLab28metaG_FD_89700 | JGI IMG/M metagenome (GOLD analysis project Ga0123352, IMG submission 89700) | Labiotermes labralis P1 segment gut microbial communities from Petit-Saut dam, French Guiana - Lab288 P1 | ecosystem: Host-associated > Arthropoda: Insects > Digestive system > Gut ...
ACTGGCAGTTATTAGTACCATTAGTAAAGTTCAAAAAGCATTTAATGTTGTTGAATGGGTAAAAAAACGAAAGAACGAAGAATAGGGCAATGGGTGCAATTCGTGAGAATTGATATACGTTTGCCACTATGTCTTAATTGAGACAAGCTAAATTTTATTGGAGGTATTTTAAAATGAAAAAATGTTGTACTTTTTTCACAGGAGTGGCATTAGGTGCGGTTGTTGCTGTGCTTTTAACACCAAAAACAGGGAAAGAAATGCAAGATTCATTAATTAAGAAAACAAACGAGCTTCAAAAAAAATTAAAGGATTTCGAACTCTCTGAGACAAAAGCAGTGTTGCAAGAGAAGGTCAAGGAAACCCGTGAGCTGATCCAAAATTTTGATTGGAACGAGTCAAAAGAAAAGGTGCAAAAAACCTTTGACGATGTTAGTGCACGTTTAAGTGAAATCAAAGGACAATTAACGGAAGATTAATACTACACATTAAAAGGCTCCGCTACCAGTAAAATGGCAAGTCGAAGCCTTTTAATTTTGCTCGTAATTTTTACCGACCTTTGATTCGGTGCCTGCGATAATTCGCTTAAAGTTGGGAATGTGTTTAAGAAGGAGAATGAGTGGAACTAAAGTGAAAATGGAACGTGTAATCGGAGAATAAAAATGTGCATTGTTGTAAGGGTTAATCCACACCATAAAGAATACGGCGACGGCAGCTAGACAGGAGGAGAGAGAGACCATTTTCCAAATTTTTAACGTACCAAAGAAAATCGCACATAAGACGGCAAAGGTGATGGGCGCATAAAACATAATGATACCAGCTGTCGTTGCAACAGCCTTACCACCTCTAAGGCTGGCGAAGATCGGATGCAGATGACCGACAATGGCAAAGAAGGCGACAATCAACGGGTGCAAGCCGGTTTGGTAGTGGATGGCGATGGCGACAGCAAGCCCGCCTTTTAAAATGTCAAGTGCGTAAACAGCTAGACCAGCTTTCCTACCAAGAACACGCATGGCATTCGTGCCACCAAGGTTTCCAGATCCGTGCTCTCTTATGTCAGTATTGAAAAAGCCTTTCCCAATAACAAGACCAGAAGGGAATGACCCAATAAAGTAGGCGATAAGGATAAAGATAAAGCTGGTTAAATGTTGCATAAAAGACAACCTTTCCAATACAACTTAAACGCTTAGAGCAATAAAACGAGCATTTAAGTTAATTGCATCTCTAATTGTAACACAAATGCGTCCCAATAGAAACAGTAGAAACAGTTTTATTCTATAAATTGTGCGATTAAAGCTTCGGCACATTTTAAGCCGTCGATGGCCGAGGATACAATTCCACCAGCAAAGCCCGCCCCTTCACCAGCTGGATAAAAACCCTTTACTGAAATAGATTCTAACGTATCTGGATGGCGCAGGATGCGCACAGGGGAAGAGGATCTGGTTTCGACGGCTGTTAACAAGGCGTCGTCCATGGCAAAACCCTTTATTTTTTTATCAAAGGCCTTTAGTCCTTCCACCATGGCATCGCACACGTATTTAGGGAATAGATCGTGAAGATCGGTTAGCTTAATCCCAGTTGCAAAGGTTGGCACGACCGAACCAAGGCTCGTACTTGCTTGGTTTAGCAAAAAATCTTTAACAAGCTGAGCCGGTGCGTGATAATCAGAACCTCCCATGACGTAAGCTTTCTCTTCCAGATGACGTTGGAAAAGAACGCCTGCTAATGGGTGATCCGATTCGAAGTCTTCTGAATCAACTTGAACAAGAAGTGCACTGTTGGCATTTTCTCTATTTCGAGCATGTTCACTCATGCCGTTAGTAACAATGCCACCTTCTTCAGAGCTGGAAGGCACGACGAAACCACCGGGACACATGCAAAAGGTGTAGACGCCACGACCACTTGTTGATTGATGGGTTAAGCGATATTCAGCAGCTCCTAGTTTGGGGTGATCAGCAAACTCTTTGTACTGGGATGCGTTAATGAGGGTTTGAGGGTGTTCGATGCGTGCTCCAACTGCAAAGGGCTTGCTTACCATTTCGATGCCCTTGTTATGAATGATTTTAAAGGTGTCACGAGCGCTGTGACCGATAGCGACGATGACGTGGCGGCTTTCAAATACTTGATCACAACGGGTCTTGACCCCCATTATTTGGCCATCGGAGATTAAAAAGTCTTCGACTTTCACATTGAAATGAATGTCACCACCAAGAGCAATGATTTTCTGGCGGAGGTTTTTAATCACGTTCCGTAAAAGATCGGTTCCAACGTGAGGATGGGACGTATATAAAATTTCTTCAGGCGCTCCTGCTTTTACGAGTTCCTCCAATACTTTCCTTCCTCGCAAATCTTTCACGCGCGTGGTTAACTTTCCATCGGAAAACGTGCCGGCTCCACCTTCACCGAATTGGACGTTGGATTCGGTGTTTAAAACGGCGTTAGAAAAAAATTTTTCTACTGTACGAACGCGCCCGTCGATGTCTTCGCCTCGCTCCAAAACAATGGGTGCATAACCACATTCTGCGAGGAGTAAGGCAGCATAAATACCAGTGGGACCAAATCCAATGATAAGTGGTCGTTCTTTAGGAGGATGATCCAGCTTTGGAGGCATGTGATAATCAAGGTCTGGTGTGAGGCTTACACCAGATATTTTTCGTTTTAACGTATTTTTTTCATTAGCAAGGGCGACGTCGACGGTATAGACGAAATGAATCGTCCCACGTCTAGCATCGATGGATTCTTTGAAGATGCGGTAATTTGTAATGTCAGAGACACTAATTTTTAATTTTTGGGCGATGAGTAAAGGGAGTTGTTCTTCTTTCGATTGGTCTAGGTTAACTTTCAGTTGCGAAATGCGAATCATAGCAGTCTCCTTCAGTGTGCAATAAGTGTATTATAGCATAATTTTGCTCAATTGTAAGAAAAATAAAAAACAACTTGTTATGTTATTCACAATGTGCTACAATACGGTCATATTGCATTTAAGGAGGTTATATTTATGTCTTGGGAAAAAGGAATTAATATCAACAACGTTAGCACCATCATCGCTGGCACCAAAGTATTCTTAGGTGTTGGAGCAATCGAAAAGATTGACTTCATTGCTGGGGAGTTAAAAGACAAAGGAGTCACTAGCGTTTTAGTTATGACGGGTAGAGCTGCTTACACTAAAACAGGTGCCTGGGATTATGTGACGAAAGCTTTTGAAAAACATGGTCTTGAATTTGTTCTTTACAATAAAGTTCAGCCTAATCCAGAAACTCAACAAGTTGATGAGGCAGTAACCGAAGCAAAGGCTGCAGGCTGTAATGCCGTTCTTGCTATCGGTGGTGGTAGCCCACTTGATGCTGGTAAAAGTGCAGCTATTTTACTAGCTAATCCAGATAAAACTTGTCAAGAGCTGTATGAAATGAAGTTTGCTCCAACCGAAGCTGTACCATTCATTGCTATTAACTTGACTCACGGAACCGGCTCTGAAGTAAATCGTTTTGCTGTCGTAACCATTCCAGAAAATAACTTTAAACCAGCCATCGCTTACGATTGCATTTACCCAATGTATTCGATTGATGACCCAGCGCTTATGTGTTCATTACCAGCACATCAAACATCTTATGTAACCGTTGATGCCGTGAATCACGTTATCGAAGCAGCTACAACGATTTTAAACAACCCATTAGCCATTACATTAGGTAAGGAAGTTATTGAACTTATCGCTAAGTACTTACCGGTGGCCTTAGAGAATCCAAACGATTTAGAGGCTCGTTATTTCCTAACTTATGCAGCATTAATAGCTGGTACAAGCTTTGATAATGGCCTTCTTCATTACACCCATGCTTTAGAGCATCCATTAAGTGGTGTTAAGACTGACCTTTCTCACGGTTTAGGGCTTGCTATTATTTTACCTGCGATCATTAAGGTTATTTACCCAGCTAGAGCTGGCATCCTTGCTGACCTGTTAGCACCAATCGTCCCTGGCCTTAAAGGCGATGCTTCTGAAGCAGAACAAGCAGCTGAAGGGGTGCGTACTTGGTTGGCGTCTGTTGGCATAACTGAAACATTAGCTGATATTGGCTTTAGCAAAGAAGATATCCCAGAACTAGTGAAATTAACCTTCGAAACGCCAGGGCTTCAAGGCTTGCTCGACTGTGCTCCAGTAACCTGCGATGCTAAATTAGTGGAAGAGATTTTTGCGAACTCTTTCTAGAATAAACATCCAAGCTCAATCCAAATAATGACGGGTCAAATGGTAGTTAATCTCATTTGACTCGTTCTTTGTTTCACCATATGCGTTCACGAGATAAGAGCAAGCGAAAAAATTCAACCCTGCCTGACGAATTGGAAGAAAAGGGACTTAATGCACCATTAGTCCTATTAATAGCACGTAAATTAATTATTATGCGACTAAAGACAAGGAAATGCTTGCAATCATCCTCAAAATGGATTATGATAGAGATAGACGAAAATACAGTGGGTTGATCGTTCCTAGGAGAGAGTCGTGTGTGGCCACCGAAGAGGCAAGTTTTAACCATAGTTAAAATGAAACTTTCAGGTAAAAGAATTGGGAAAAGGACCACGCTCTGGATCGTGCTAGACAAAGCAAAAGACAGAGAGAAACATAGGATGTTAGCATGATGGTGTGCTGGCTTTATTATGTTTGCTCTTTTCTTTTTTGTCAATAAATTATGGAGGTCTTACTATGTGTAATAATAGTTGTTGTGCGGATAACAGTGTTTACTGGGAGTCATTCGAAAAAATCTTAACGGATTGGACCGGAGAGCAGTCACAATTAATTCCATTTTTACAACGTCTTCAGGAAGCTTACGGTTATTTACCGGAAGATGTTATCACTAAGCTTTCTGAAAGAACGGGAATTTACGAATCAAAAATCATGGGAGTCATTACTTTTTACGCTCAATTTCGTTTAGAACCAGTCGGTAAGCACATTGTTAAAATCTGCTTTGGTACGGCTTGTCACGTCATTGGTGCAGAGAACATCGCTGATGCTATTTGTCGTGAGTTAGGAATTGAGCTTGGAGGAACGACGGAGGATTTAAACTTTACCGTTGAATCGGTGGCTTGTATCGGTTGTTGTTCCTTAGCTCCTGTTATTATGATCGACGAAGAAACCCATGGTCGTTTAACACCGGATACTGCCAGGTCAGTGATCCGAGATTTCATCGCTAGGGAGGTAACAGAATGAGAAAATTAATCATTGGTCTAGGCTCTTGTGGAATTGCAGCTGGGGGCTTACAAACGAAATCCGCTTTACAAAAATTGGTAGATGACTCAGGCCTTGAAGTCAGTGTAAGTGAAACTGGCTGTATGGGTATGTGCTTTAGTGAACCTATGGTTGAAATCCGAGAAGCAGATGGATCGCGTTGTATTTATGGTCATGTGGATGAAGCCATGGCTGAAAAGATTTTTAATAGTCATATCAAAGAGGGCACTCCCTTTACCGAAGCTTTAGTAGAAGCTGATTATCTCTCCCGTCAAGAGCGCCTTGTTTTAGAACGTTGTGGTGCCATTGATCCTGAGTCTTTAGAAGATGCTCTTGGTATGGAAGCCTACGTAGGCTTAGAAAAAGCCTTAAAAGAAATGACACCTGATGAAGTTGTGGAAGAAGTTCTAGCTTCTGGTGTTAAAGGTCGTGGTGGAGCTGGTTTTCCAACTGGTCTAAAGTGGCGTTTTGCAGCTGGATATGAAGATGACCAAAAATACATCATCTGTAATGCTGACGAAGGTGATCCAGGTGCCTTTATGGATCGTTCCATTCTGGAGGGTGATCCTCATTCGGTGATCGAAGGCTTAATCATTGGTGGTTATGCCATCGGTGCTAGCAAAGGTTACGTTTATGCACGTGCTGAATATCCGATTGCGATTCGTCGCCTTAACATTGCCATCCAGCAAGCGGAAGCTAAAGGATACTTAGGAGACAACATCCTCGGAACAGGCTTCAATTTCCATTTAGTGGTTAAAGAAGGTGCTGGTGCCTTTGTTTGTGGTGAGGAAACGGCTCTGATCGAATCCATCGAAGGAAATCGAGGAATGCCTCGAATCCGACCGCCTTTCCCAGCAGAAGCAGGCTTATTTCAAAAGCCATCTAATATTAATAACGTAGAAACACTGGCTAACATTGGTTGGATTATTCGCAAGGGAGCTGCTGAATTTGCTAAACTAGGTACAGAAGAAAGTAATGGGACAAAGGTTTTCGCTTTAGCTGGTAAAGTAAAGCGCGGTGGTCTAGTAGAAGTGCCGATTGGGATGCCGATTCGCCAAGTCGTTGAAGATATTGGTGGGGGAACCAGCTCTGGTAAAGCACTAAAAGCCGTTCAAATGGGTGGTCCTTCAGGTGGCTGTATTCCAGTTGATTTGATGGACACCATCATCGATTATAAACCTCTTGCTGAAACAGGTGCCATCATGGGATCTGGTGGAATGATTGTAATGGATGAAGACAACTGTATGGTTGACATCGCCCGTTACTTCTTACAATTCACCCAATCCGAGTCATGTGGAAAATGTACATTCTGTAAGATTGGTACGAAGCGAATGTTGGAACTTCTGGAGCGCATTACTGAAGGTGAAGGGGTAGAAGGCGATGTAGAGAGATTAGAGAAGCTTTCTGAGCAGATTAAAACAAATGCTTTATGTGGATTAGGTCAAACGGCACCAAATCCAGTCTTAACTACCATTCGTTATTATCGCAACGAATATGACGATCATATTATCAATAAGAAATGTACCACTCAACAATGTAAGGCTTTGATAGCGTTCGACATCCTCGCAGATAAATGTATTGGTTGTACCATTTGTGCTAAGAAATGTCCAGTGAATGCCATTTCTGGTAAGGTCAAAGAAGCTCATATCATCGATCAAGAAGAGTGTACCAAGTGTGGAATTTGCAAAGACGTTTGTAAATTTGATGCTGTGGTCGTGGAATAGGAGGTGCGAAAATGTTAAATATAACGATTAATGGCAAAGCGGTGCAAGTCGCACCAGGTAAAACCGTCCTTGACGCTTGTCAAGAAAATGGCGCTTATGTGCCATCACTATGTCACGAGCCTCGCTTGAATCCTTTTGGATCTTGCTTAATTTGTCGCGTAGAAATCGAGGGACAAAGAGGTAATCCTTTAGCTTGTGGAACTTATGTGGCTGAGGGAATGGTCATAAAAACTGAGTCTGATGAAATCGCCGAGGCGCGTAAAACCTGTTTAGAGCTTTTGGCTTCTCAACATTACGGAGACTGTACAGCACCATGTCAAATGGAATGCCCAGCTCACATGGATGTTCAAGGCTATATTAAGTTAATTGCTGAAGGTAAATTTGACGAAGCTGTGGTTTTGATGAAGAAAACGAACCCTCTACCAATCGTCTGTGGACGAATTTGTACCCGTACGTGTGAAACAAAGTGTCGTCGAAATTCTTTTGAAGGTCCTTTAGGCATTGCCTATCTTAAGCGCTATGCGGCAGATAAAGATTTAGCTAAAGATCAACCATACTTACCAGAAAAGAAAGCTGCTACTGGCAAAAAAGCTGCCATCATTGGAGCTGGACCAGCTGGTTTAACGGCAGCTTGGTATTTATGCGAACTTGGGCATGAAGTAACCATCTTCGAACGTCAAGAAAAGCCTGGTGGAATGCTTCGTTATGGGATTCCATCGTATAGGATGCCAAGAGAAACACTGGATCAAGAAATTGACTTAATCAAGGCTTTAGGAGCAGAAATTAAGTTTGGTGTCAATTTTGGTAAAGATATAACGGTAGCGTCATTAAAAGCCGATGGTTATGACTCTATTCTTTTAGCGGTTGGTTCTCAATTAGGTTGGCCACTCGGATTAGATGGCGAAGAAGACCTCGCTAGTGTCTTAGTTGGTGTGGACTTCCTAGGTTCGGTTACCCGTGGTACTCAACCTGATTTCAAAGGTAAAAAAGTAGCGGTTGTAGGTGGTGGAAACACGGCCATGGACTGTGCTAGAACCTCTGTTCGTTTAGGTGCTGAAGTTGAATTAATCTATCGTAGAACAAGAGCAGAAATGCCTGCAGATGCTCATGAAATAGAAGAAGCTGATTTAGAAGGTGTTATCTTCTCAACCCTTACAAACCCAGCCGCCGCCTCCGAAGTAGATGGAAAAATCGTCTTGGAATTAATCAAGATGGAACTTGGCGAAATGGATGCATCAGGAAGGCGTCGTCCACAAAAAATTGCCGGCTCTGAATACAAAGAACCTTATGACTATGTCATTTCCGCCATTGGTCAAACCCAAGACTTAAGCTTTGTAGGTGACGATTGTGCCATTGAAGTGAACCGTGATTTGATGGTGACCGATGACTTTACAATGGCAACCAATATTGATGGAATCTTTGCAGCTGGTGATGCTGTATCTGGTCCTCAAACGGCCATTTTAGCCATCGCTGGCGGCAAACGAGCGGCAATGGCAATGAATGCCTATATGTTAAATGAAGACATGCCAAAGGAAACATCTGTTTACAATCACATTCGAGCTAAATCCAACGCTGAGATCAAACCTGAAGATTGGGGCGATAAAGAAACCATTTCTAAGACGCCGATGCCGATGCTTTCAAAGGTTGAACGAGAAATGAACTTCGTTGAAGTTGAACATGGCTTCTCTGATGAAGATGCCAAGCGAGAAGCTTCACGTTGTCTCGAATGTAGCTGTGCTGATATTCATGAGTGTAAGCTTCGTAAATATGCGACTACCTATAAAGCTGACCAATTTGCTATGCCGAGTGAACAAGCTATTCATACCGTAGACGAAAGTCACGATTACATTGTTCGTGACCCGAATAAATGCCTCGTATGTGGTCGTTGTGTCCGAATCTGTATTGAAGCTGGTGCAGGTACGTTAGGCTTTGTCGGTCGTGGTTACGATGTGACCATCGAAACCGCCTTTGATCGACCATTTGGTTCAGATCACACGTGCATTAATTGTGGACTATGTGTATCAACTTGCCCAACAGGCGCTTTAGTTCCTAAGGATAATGTTGAATTACCTACCACTGCTTACACCGATATCAAGGATGAGCGATTAACCAGTATCGAAGATGCGGTTGCTCAAGCTAAAAAGTAAACCCTATTTTAAAATAGGTGATTTATAAGAAGGTGGCTAGAAGTTGGCCATCTTTTTTCTTGCAACATTGTAGAAAATGAGATACAATGGTAGTGTAATTACAAAATGATCGGCGTTTTCATAAAATTTGTTGTCAAATTTAGCAGGGTTTTTAAATTTTTTCCCTAAAGGATAAGTTTCGCTAAGTTCGTTCCTCACTAAGCTCAGCTTTATGCGTATCTAAGGGTAGTAGGTATTTACATCTACCAAATATTCAAGGTAGGGGCTTGTTATATTTGTCCAATAATAGGAGCTACTTATGAAGACGCAACAAGCAAAAGATTCAGCCTTTACATTACTATTTAAACAGGAGAAATACGCTGTACAGCTATACGAGCTATTAACAGGGAAAAAGATCAATGCCTCAACTATTCGCTCAGTCCGACTACAAGATGGCCTCGTTAAGCCCAGATTGTATAACGACGTATCTTTTCTCACAGAGGATAATGAACTATTGGTTTTAATTGAGCATCAAACGACGCTGAATAAAACCATGGCTTTTCGACTGTTAGAGTATTATGTAAAGCTAACGGGAAAATTCATAAAAGAGTACAAGCTAAACAAATACGGAACAAAAGAAATTGAGATCCCAAAAGCAGAATTTTTCATTGTGTACAATGGAAAGAAGAAAATGGAAGACTTTCCTGTTTTAGATTTAGGTGATATACAAGTGACGTGCAACGTACTAAACATTCACTTTAAGAACTTGGAAATCGATGATCGACATAACGCAGTGATTGCTTATGCCAAGTTTATCGAACTAGTTGAAGATAAGCAACTATTTGTTAACGATGCGATTGACCAGTTATTGGAAGAGGGATACTTACCAGAATTTTTTGAACAAAAGGAGCTAAGAGATATGTTTTCTGGTTTACCCAAGGATGTAATCCAAGATTTGACTTTATAGCTTAGTTATTCATTTGTCTGTCATAAAAAGATCTTATTTTGGTGAAACTAACGGTTGAACGAAGAAAAGGGGAGAAGAAGATGGAAAACAACACAAATCATGGGTTACCATTACAGGCATTTGCTGAAATTCCAGAGGCAAAGCCAGATGCAAAGAAAATTACGGCGTTAGTGAAAAAAGGTTCCGTTGTGACAGGTTATCAACTTTGCGACGGTAGAATTCTTAAAAAGGAACAAGCGGTGGCATTAGCTAGGCAAGGAGAGATAGCGGGTGCAGGGATTGCTACAAACAAAGGCACGGAATACCTAAAATCTCTACCGGATGCTGAGGAAGGGAATAATTTCAGTCATCTGCCGTCCATTCCAGAACAGGATGCATTTAATGAGTAAATAATTAAAAATAAACTGGCGACTTTCAACTAAATTTGATATACTGAAGTCAGTTTATTTTTATGTGGAGGAAAAACAATGAAAACGATTGAGACAAAACATGCACCAGCAGCCATTGGGCCTTATTCACAAGCAGTAGAAGCGAATGGAAACTTATACGTGTCGGGACAAATTCCATTTGATCCAGTAACGATGGAGCTAGTAAGTGAAGACGTAAAAAAACAGACGGAACAATGTTTGAAAAACATCGATGCCATCGTTAAGGAGGCGGGATACGTAAAGGAAAACATTGTAAAATGTGTCATCTTTATTAAAGACATGAACGATTTTGCCATTATTAACGACGCTTACACAGACTACTTTGGCAACCATAAGCCGGCTCGCGCCTGCGTAGAAGTGGCCAGGTTACCAAGAGATGTTCTAGTAGAAATTGACGCCATCGCTGCTAAAGCTTAGCTCTCCGTATTTGCGAACAAATCGTCAAATTAAAGCGATTTAAAAGCTTAAAATCACTACTTTGTAGTGATTTTTTAATATTTTATCACAATTGACATGCGTTTTAGGTTGAAATTTGTTTTATAATGCTGTAAAGTATTAAGACCTCCTAATGAAAGCGGTGATCAAGTTATGAAAAAGAGAAAAAAGAAGCCTATAGCGTATGTGAATGGTAAGATCTTTATTCCAGAAGTAGGAATTATTGAAGGGAAGACACTTGTGACCATGTACCACCCTTTAACGGGTGAGCCTGCTAATCTTATTGTAGAAGTTCCCCCAACCCCTGACGAGGCCAAAATTATTGATATGAAAGGGAAAACCTTTACGCCAACAGGGCTTGAAAAACGAGAAGCTGGAGATGGACCTAAAATAGGATCAGCGATACCATTTAAAAAACCGAGAGCGATCATCAATGGGAAAATTTTATTAAGTGATGAGATCGTAGAAGGAAAAACGCTAATTATGAAAAGTAATACTGACTATAGCCTTTCTGATGAAAAGCCAGATCCAAGGAAATACGACATTACAGATGCTAAAGGTCAAGTGGTGGTACTTACCATCGGTGGGAAAAATGCGATGCTCGAAAAGCCTAAAAAATTCGGTGCAGACCTTGGTCATTTTAATACTGAAACAGGCGAGGTGGACATCGTTCATAGAGCATCAAAAGGTAAAAGTTAGAGGGGCTACATTATCATGAATTCTCAGTAGAATTTGTGAAGAGACAGCTTTTTGATAATTAAGCACTATCAAAATTGCGTGAATACGCACAAAAAACAGAAAATTTGCCCGGACACGCACAACCCCTTTTATTTTGAGCTGGTTGAGTAAAATAACGTTTAAAGTGAAAAAGAGGCCGTATCAAAAGTGAATGCTGAAGAGTCTTCATGAAGATGCAGCTTCTTTTTTGTTCTCCTTATTTTTCACGGGGTGATCAACTATAGGGAGACGACCATCGTTATTTTAAGATTTTAACTTTTCCACGATGATTTAGGTTATGTGAGGTCTTGCTGACTCTTAAAGCTAAAGGATGTCAAGAAAAAAGGCCGTATCTCTACAAATGTTTCTCAACATTTATTTTGATACAGCGCCCTCTTTTATATTGGACTTAATCTCCTGTTTCAAGGTCGTGAGTACGGCTTCTTTTGCTTCAGAGATCAGGCCTGCCAGGTAGATGGCTTCTATTTCCTTGTGCAAAGCCTCAGCCTTTTTAAGGGCAGTTAACCCGGATTTTATTTCTGTTTTGTAACGACTTTCTATCTCAGCGAGCGCATGAGCGAAGCGTTGATCGACCTCTGGATGAATAAAGGCTTCGTAGGTGTCGAAAACCTCGTCTGTCTCAAAGGTTGGTTCGTATTCATGAGGCGCTGTGGCGTCGAAGATACAAAAGTGAAGTTCAGGCATAACGACCATGTCTAAAGATTTTGGATCCAGTGAACAGTGATAGATGTCCGTGTCGTAACCTAATTTCCAGCTTTCTTTCACCACGGCTTTCATTAAGGTTGATTTCCCGCTACCCGGTCGGCCTTTAATTAAATAGCGTTTTAGACCATCGGTTAAATCTGGAACGAAGTCCACTAAGCCATCGCCGGTGGAGGCTCCAAAGAAGCGTCGGGCAATGGTGGGCTCTTTTTCTAATGGCTTGACGTCAGAAAATAGCTTTTCAAGCACAAGGCGTCGATAGGCGTTGGCCTTTTTAAAGTCGATTGCGTCAATGTAGATTTTTTCCCATTGGTCGTGAACGTCGATGGCTAAGCCAAAATGGCGAGCTTGCGCCTTGTAGCAATCGTCAAGATCCTCCAATAGTAAAGTGAGTTCTTCTTTATTTTTTTTCAGATGTGACGATTCTAACAGGGGTGATAAATCAATTACCTGGCTTCCTGCTATCATTTCTTTGCCGCTAACAAATGCTAGCGATCGGTCACGAATCACAAGGCCGGCTAATAGCTGGATGTCAAACGGACTGTAAATGTATTCGATGTCGCACGTTTCCAGTACAGTGGATTTAGAAAGGGATTGTAATAGGTCGCTAATCAATTGTTTCGATGGTGAATCTAAATGATAGATGACCTTGATTCCCACTAAATTTTGTTGCTGCAAGTCGTAAAATCCTAACGCAGAATTTGCTTCTGTAAAATATTTTTTCTTCATGTTAGACCCCCTCTATGTAAAAGAGTTGTCTTTTTAATTTATGATAATTTATCCCTAGTTGTGACATCCTAAGAGTAATATTAGACAATAGAAATGGGTGGTTGGATGTTACGAAGGTTTTTAAAAATTGGATTGGGTATTGGTGTGGCTTTCATCGTTGTTGTGATGGTGGGCTTTGGTTATTTAAGAAGAATGCCACCGCCGGACGTGACCTTAAATACCATGGTGACCTTTTACGATATAAACGGCCATGTTTTTTTGGAGGAAATGGTACCCAATAGACGCCGGTTTATTCCTTTAGAAGAGGTGTCGCAGTACGTGATCGATGGATTTATTGCGACGGAAGATCGCCATTTTTGGGAACACGGTGGTTTTTATTACCCGAGCATTCTTCGTTCGGCGATTGCTAATGTCCGAGCAGGGGATGCGGTCCAAGGGGGATCGACGATTACACAGCAGTACGCTCGAAATTTGATGGTCTCTTTTGAACAAACCGTCGAACGTAAGTTACGCGAGGCCGCTTATACGATTCGTTTGGAATCTTCTTATGAAAAGGAAGAAATTTTAGAGGGCTATTTGAATACCATTAACTTTGGTCATGGGGTTTATGGGATCGAGGATGCGGCACAGTTTTATTTTGGTGTCAGTGCGACGGATTTGACGTTGGCCGAGGCTAGCATCTTGGTGGGCATACCGAAAGGACCAAGCGTTTATTCGCCGCTGGATAACTACGACAACGCAAGAGGTCGACAAGCCATCGTTTTAAGTGCTATGGTGGAAGTGGGGACCCTTACCGAGGAACAAATGGAAGATGCCCTTCAGACGGAACTTACTTTTATTGGAAGGCGCCCTGTGGACGATTGGGTGAACTATTATTTTATCGACGCTGTTTTGCGAGAGGTCGAAGAGCTACTTATAGAAGATGGTGGCATGGCAAGGTTTGAACATTTACACATTCACACGACCCTTGATCCGATGGTTCAGTCGGCGGTTAACGACGCAGTGGAACATCACATTGTATATGCATCGGACTTGCAAAGCAGTGAGATTGTGATGGAACCGGAAACGGGGAACGTTTTAGCTTTATCCGGTGGTCGCGATTATGGAACGTCTCAATTTAACCGTGCCATTCATTCCGAACGTCAGGCAGGTTCCATTATGAAGCCGATTTTGTATTTAGCTGCATTGGAACAAGGATTTACACCGTCGACGGCTTTTATTAGCAGACCGACCACGTTTGTTTATAACAACGGAAACAACAGCTACACACCGAATAACTATTCCAATCGCTACGCCTTTGAAGAAATTTCGATGGCCAATGCGTTGGCGATTTCCGATAATATTTTTGCTGTTAAAACCCATGATTTCTTAGGAATGGATGTACTACCGGACATGGCAGGGCGTTTAGGAATAACAGCGCAGATTGATGAAATTCCCTCCGTTGCTCTTGGGGTAACCAACGTTAACATGATGGAGATGACAGAAGCTTATGCCATTTTTGCAAACGAGGGACGAGACGTGGAGCATCGCTTTGTGACACAAATTAAAGACGGCGAAGATGTGCTGGTTGACAACCGTCGTGTCAACGTCGGATCAGAACAAGTGGTTAGCGCCACCCATGCCTTTATTTTAAATGAAATGATGACGGGAATGTTCAACTTAGCGAATAACAATCACCTTGGCATAACAGGGCTATCCATCATTCCTCAGGTAACCCATCGCTACGCAGGAAAGACGGGCTCTACCGACACCGATTCTTGGATGATTGGTTACACACCCGAGTTGGTAACCACCGTTTGGGTAGGCTACGATGAAAACATTAAAATTGGTGGCGATACGGTTCTTGCTAAATTAATTTGGGTCGATGTAATGGAAGAGGCCTTAAGAGGTGGGTCACGTTGGTTTCATGAACCTGGCGATGTCGTTGCTTTACCTGTAGATGCCAGGAGCGGTCTTCCGGTGGATGTGAGGTCGTCGAGAAAGATTAACCTCTACTTTGAACGCGAGAACATGCCTTATTAAAGAGCTATGAAATAATTATCTCCTATAGCATAAGGATTGATCGATGGGCGAATCTCTTATATAAATCCCATTGACTCGTGCACAAAAACGTGTTATTATACGTTGTGTTGCTTTTTGTGCACGATACACAGGGGTGTAGTTTAATGGTAGAACTACGGTCTCCAACACCGTCAGCGCGGGTTCGAATCCTGTCACCCCTGCCAATTTAATATTCATTCGGCTGATTTTATATAAAATCAGTTTTTTTGTTGAAAAATGTTGCGAAAAAAAGCGAAATATGTTATAATCTAAAATCCATAAAGTGCTTCAATGCGTATGAAAAGAGGGATTTGAATGAGAAAAAAAGTCATTGCCACACTCGTTTGTGCAACCGCTGTTTTTTTAGGATTCACTTTTTTCAGCCAATTTGGAGACGTCGTTGCCATGGAACAAGAAGTTTCTGCCTTAGTCGACGAGGGAATCGTCGTGATTTCCAACGATCGCATTCATAATTTAGGTGTTCTGCAACGTTTTTACGATAACGCAAGATGGGGGATTGAAGACGAGATCAGCGTGATGGTTGATCCTTATACACGTTTTGCTCGTGAATACGAACTCATTTTTGCTGATGGCCGTTTCTTATTGTATTCTGAAATCGGCGCTAATCGTGACTATAACTATACCATTGGTGAGTATCAGCGGTTGTTTAGAACCTTTAGAAATAATGAAATTCAATTTGTTTTAGAGTGTGAACAAAATAACTCCTATGTTTTATTAGGGTATTCTACAAACTAATTTAGGCCATGTTAATCGTATGATCGCTTTGCTTCAAGTATCGTGATCATGTGATTTTTCTTTGGTCTAGAACAGGTGGTCTAATAGGCGTTTTTTGTTTATTTTTGGCTGTTTTTATGATATGATTATAGTTTAAAATATTTAGGTAGGGATGGTTTTGTAAACATGAGTGATCCACGTAAAAAAGCAACGATGAAAAACGTAATTTTGCACGGGTTATCGGCTTTGATTCCGCTTCTTATTTTAGGAGCAGCTTTTGCTTTGCACAACATTTACCCGTTTGGAGATCGGCAAATTTTAGTCACGGATTATTGGCATCAATACTACCCTTTTCTAAGCGATCACTGGCATCGGCTTAGAGAAGGCGGTTCTTTTCTTTGGTCGTGGAGTGCCGGTGGAGGACACGATTATGTGGCCCACTATGCTTATTACATGGCAAGTCCCTTTAACTTTTTAATTGCGCTGTTTCCTCATGCCTACTTGCGTGAAGTATTAACGGCCTTTTTGCTTATTAAAGTAGGGTTGGCAGGGCTTTTTATGAGTTTCTTTTTGAGGTTCACCTTAAAAAAACACGACCTTTTACTTCCTATCTTCTCCTCTTTTTATGCCCTTTGTGCGTATATCCTTGGTTATTATTGGAACATTATGTGGATGGATACCGTTGCGCTGATGCCGCTTGTCATGCTCGGTGTTCACGCCTTAGTACGAGAAGGGAAGTATCGATTATACATTGGATCCCTTGCTGTGGCGGTTTTTTCTAACTTTTACATTGGCTTGTTTGTTTGCATTTTTGTTGCCATTATGTTTTTTGTTCAATCGTTTGTTGCTAGGTTAACGTGGCGTCAGTTTTTTCAGCGCATGGTCACCATTGGCATTTGTTCTCTCATTGCCGTTGGTATCGCGGCTATTCTGATCTTGCCGACGTATTCAGCGTTGCAGAACTCTTATCGCTCAGAAAGTGCCTTTCCTGCTTTTCGAATTTACGATAGCTTCGCTTCGGTGTTAGGTAACTTTATTGCCTTTACACCGCCGACGAGCCTAGATGGGTTGCCTAATTTGTACAGTGGGCTACTTAGTGTCATGTTATTGCCTATTTTCTTAGGGTCAAAGAACATTTCAAAGCGAGAACAGGTGGCGTATCTATTCTTGGTTATCTTCCTCGTTTTAAGTGTTAACATCAATGTACTGGATTTCATTTGGAATGGGTTTACCGTTACCAACATGCTGCCGTTTCGCTTTTCTTTTATTGCTTCCTTTGTGGTCGTCTTTATGGCGTACAAAGCGTATTTGCTGATGGATGATATCACCATGAAAGATGTATTAGCGATGGGAGCGTCTGCGATTTTATTTCACCTGATGGCGCTAATTGGTGAGCAAGAATTCACCTATATTCAATATAGTTTCACGCTAAGTATGGTCTATTTAACGATCTTTTTCTTTATTTTTCTTACGAAGAAAAAACAAGGTTTCCGGTATGCGATTTTTCTCGTTGTGTTAGTGGAGCTTGCTTTTACGACTTACAATGGAGTTAACCAAGTTGGAACCACAGATCGCATTCACTTTCCAAACGATTACGAGACGGTTCAGTTACTGTTAGAGGCTCGGGAATTATCTGAATCTGACTTTGTCCGCACGGAGCTCGTCAGGCCACGCACGTTAAACTCGCCTTCCCTTTATGGATTCGACGGTCTTTCTTTCTTTTCCTCTCTTGCCAATGTGAGTGCCACCGAGTTTATAGAAGGCATTGGCCTCCCTGGTTGGCCACGTGGGAACCGATTCACCTATATGGCAACCACGCCTTTAACAAATGCGTTTTTGAACGTTCGTTATGTGATTGCAACAGATACTTATCCAATAGGAGATAGTGACTTCTGGGAGCTTGTTGCTTCAGAAGGAAGCAATCATTTGTTTAGAAATAATTATCACCTTCCGTTTGGATTTATGGTGAACGCAGACATCGTTTATTACGTTGGTGATCCTCGCAACCCGTTTAATGCTCAGAACGAACTATTTCGCACTGCAACCGGAATCGACGAGGACTTATTTACGATCATTGACATCGTTCATGTGGGGCATCGTGATTTTGAAGTGACCCGGGACGGATTAGGAGAATATACCTTCACGCTGGAAGAAGAAGCGGAAGGCGACGGGATGTTTCGGTTTAATTATGAGCTACCTGAAGATGGCCCCTTGTATGTTTACATGAACTTCCCTGATACAAACAATGCCCGTTCGGTCATTGGTAGTGACAGGGTACAAACGTTTGATATTAGAAGGTCTTATATTTTCCCTGCAGGTACCTTTGAAGCTGGTCAGATTGTATCCATTGAGGCAGATTCAACCTCTACCGGTGGAACAGGAAGGATTTTTGCGGCCACTTTAAATCAGGAGCTTCTCGACCAAGGCTTTGATCTTTTATCGGCTGAAACCTTAACGTTGACTGAATTTTCAGATACGCGATTGACGGGCACCATCACCGTGAGCGAGTCTGGCATTCTATACACGTCTTTGCCTTATGCTGGCAATTGGCGCGTCTTCGTTAACGGAACGGAAGAAGACATTGTGACCATTGGCGACGCCATGGCCGGTGTTAGCTTGGAACCTGGGACGCACACGGTAGAGTTTAGATACCATAATACCAGTGTTATTTTAGGAGCTGTGGTGAGCGTTGTTTCTTTGGTGCTTTATGCGGGACTTTTATGGCAAGGCCGAAAAGGAAAAGATGTTTTCGAATCGTTCTTTAATCGCTTGTTCGCATCGGAAGAAAACACAGAGAAAATTAGCTATTTGTTCTTTGGTGGAATGACGACCTTTATTAACTGGTTAGTCTATGGGTTTTATATACAAATCATGGGGCTTTCATTAACGACAAGTAATATCATTGCCTGGGTTTGGGCCGTGACTTTTGCTTTTGCCGCTAATAAAATGTGGGTCTTTAAAGATCACGAATGGAAACCAGCCATTGTTTTACCTCAAGTCGGCGCTTTTCTAGGAGCGCGTCTTGTCACGGGATTGATCGACATGGTAGGTGTGCCTTTGCTTTTCTTTGCGGGATTAAATCAATCGATTTTAGGCATTGAAGGCTTCGCCTCTAAAATGGTCGTGAGTGTGGCGGTGGTTATTTTGAATTATGTGTTAAGTAAGAAATTTGTTTTCAAAACAAGTGGAGGGGCAGAAGGAGTGAGTGAGGATGAGTAAGCTAGTTTCATTGATTATCCCTTGTTACAACGAGGAAGAATCTTTTGGTCCACTTTACGAAGTCCTGTGTGGCATCAGTGAAGAAATGAATCAGAAATACGATATTGCCTTTGAATTTCTCATGATTAACGACGGTTCACGAGATTTGACCCTTGATTTGATCAAAAAAGCGGCCAAAAGTGATGCGCGTGTTAAATACATCTCTTTTTCTCGTAACTTTGGTAAGGAAGCCGCTGTTTATGCTGGCTTACGCAACTGTGTGGGTGACTATGCGGTGGTCATGGACGCAGACTTGCAACATCCACCGGATATGCTGCCTATGATGTACGAGAGTTTGGTTAACGAAGGCTACGACTTGGCTACGGCTTATCGGGAAAATCGCGAAGGTGAGCCGAAAATTCGTTCCTTTTTTGCCCGTAGCTTTTATAAGTTTATCAACCGCATCGGAAACGTTGAATTAACAAATGGTGCCACGGATTATTCCATGATGCGACGTCAAGTCGTCGATGCGATTTTATCCATGCCTGAATATAACCGATTTTATAAAGGGATTCATTCTTGGGTTGGTTTTGAAACGAAGTGGTTACCTTATAAGAACATTGAGCGTGCCCATGGGACGACAACGTGGTCGTTTTTTGGATTATTGAAGTATTCCATGGAGGGGATCCTATCCTTTTCAACGGCACCCCTTGTTTTGGCCTCTTTGATGGGAATTTTGTTATTCTTTATCTCTCTCATTATGGTGGGTGTGGTCATTGTCCGGACCATTTTGTTCGGCGATCCGGTAGCAGGATTCCCAACGTTGATCAGTGCCATTTGCTTTATTGGCGGCATGCAATTCTTCTGTATTGGAATTTTGGGACAATACCTTTCAAAAATGTATTTGGAAGTGAAAAATCGTCCCGTTTATTTAGTGAAAGAGAGTAAAGTAGGAGAGCGGAAGTTGCCAGCTTCTACCGATGCCATTTAGAAACGCGAACAAGCATTCCAGCTTTCCGGAACG
>Ga0123352_10004809_pt1 | contig 20057 bp, 13 predicted proteins | sample TergutLab28metaG_FD_89700 | JGI IMG/M metagenome (GOLD analysis project Ga0123352, IMG submission 89700) | Labiotermes labralis P1 segment gut microbial communities from Petit-Saut dam, French Guiana - Lab288 P1 | ecosystem: Host-associated > Arthropoda: Insects > Digestive system > Gut ...
GGAGATATTTTAAATCCATTTTAATCCAATAATGTGGTTTTAAATGGTTTGACAAATATGTGCAATTAGTTGGTTTTAATAAATATTGTTATCACATTGCACGGTAATAAAATGAAAATAATCATTTTTAAAGTTTACAAGTGGTATATTTCACCATTTAGATGTAGACCATGAGAAGGTGCATTTTATGAAACACAGCTCTTTATAACAGAAAGGATGAGGCTTACGAGCAGTAGGTAGAAGGCTACAGGTGCTTAGAGGGTTGCCAGTATAGCCAGGCAGACAGCTGCAGGAAGGAGCATGATTCACAACACGACACTCTGCATTGAGACCACATGCACCTGGACAGGGGTCCACACACTTGTTTCGTACACATGCTCTTGCTCTATTGCAATCTGTATTTAGAACACACTCTGGTCGACAGCCAGTGTATGGATCTCCTGAATATTCTGGCAAGCATGTGCATGATCCAGCACCATTACGTTCCTTGCACACAGCATTTGCACCACATGGTGATGGATTGCAAGGATCACGGGGAGCTTCAACTGCTGTAATAGCAACAAGTGTAATGTCACTTTTGTACTGTTAATTCATTCCTTGCATAGTGAACTGACTTACAAACTTTGTTGGCACCAACAAATGCACAATTCTATATATTATATACTTTAATATTAATATGCTCCTACATGTTTCAGCACAATTGCAATCCTCAGGTAGCATATTGAATGTGCACCTGCACATTTGATAAGCACTATCATTGTAAAACTATTTTATTGCTGTATGTTTTAACAACATGTATAAGCAAATTAATAGTAAACTACATAATATAGACACACACACACACACACACACACATATATATATGTGTGTGTGTGTGTGTGTTTGTGTGTGATGGTGCTAATACAGTTAGTAAACCATTTCACAATGCATGGAATGAACAATATAAAAGTTATAAATGCTCAACAAGCAAGAATTATCCAGCTTCACAAGAACACCAAGCAACAATTGCTTAAAACTAATGCAGCAATATGGTTTAATAAAATGTGCAGACTCAAACACCTAACCCCTAAATACATCAAATTAAAGTCAATGGAAATAGCACACAAAGCATCCATACCAGAAATGCAGCAGTAAAAAATAGAATTAACCAAGTACAACCTGCATTATCGGTATGCATGATTATTTTAAAACCATTTTATTGCTGTACGTTTTAACAACATTGCCATAAGCTACATGTGCTGAAACATGTAGGAGCATATTAATATTAAGATACATAATATATAGAATTGTGCCAACAAAGTTTGTAAATGAGTAATGTCATTCCATGACACATTCTATCAGCAAATCAACATATGAATGCATAGCACATATGTATGACACTCTTCTAAAATTTCATTCATCTTGACATACCAGCACTCATTCTGCATTATTGCAATGACTCTTTAATTATCCCCACCATACATAAATGCAACTCCTCAACTAACATACTAGGCACATTAAATAACTTAAATCTGTTCAAACTACTCACAACAAAAAAGATGGTCTTAAAAAAAACAAAGAATTCTTACACTGTGGAATGCTAGAGCAACCTGCAAAAGGATCACCAGTGTATCCCATTAGACACTGACACACAGGTGCATTTTTCACTGCCACACATGTTGTATGAGGCCCACAAGTGCCGCGGCAAGGATCTTTACATCGTTTGCCCTGACATGCCAAGCTGCTGGGACATTCAGCATTGATGGTGCATTCTGGACGGCAGTTGGGAGCCCTGCCCACATAGTATGGTAGGCAAGAACATGATGGATGGTTGTCTACAACTTGACAGTGAGAATTTGGACCACATGGAGATGGAACACATGGATTTGTATTTTCAGCAGCTTGAATGGTCTGCTCTAGAAAGAAAAAAATTTACACCTACATGCAGCATGCAATATAGAAGAACTAACTACAAGAGACTTCTGCAGTAGTCAGAAAACATGCTTATAAAGTCATTCTGTACAAAAGGAAGGTATATTCTGGCAGGCAGACTTTATTATAGCTTTATATACAGCACTTTTTTTTTTCATGTAGTGTACAGAACAATATATGAGTACTTTCAGTTCCACCATACAAGTGTGCTATCTTCAGATTTTAATGGTGTAAAATGTACAAATGAGGTCTTCTCATATGTCACTCATTTATATGTATTGTAGCATTCTAATGGTACTTGGTCTGCCTCCTACTAAGTCACATTAGTGGGTGTATATGGATTTCATACCACCTAATGTGTTCTTCTAAAGGGGTTGTGACTCCTTCAAACATAGGCCATAAATTATTTGATGAAAAGCAGAAAACCTTCTACACGGATTCTTAAGTAAATTTTTAACAATGTAAAAGTGACAAGGAAACATAATTCTGAACATTTCACATGTATTTGGATTAGAGGAAAATGGGCAAAGTTGCTCCACTGGCCAATGATGCCCCACCATCAGTTACTCCTAAATCTTAGCAATAGGAAGCAGCATGCACGACATATCTAGGAGGTTTTCCATTGGTGAGTCTGAGAACATGCAGGTTACGGCTGCTGTGTTTCCCCAGCACCCTGACACTGTTCTAAGCAGTGTGATTTGTAACCTTATATGTTTCAGTGGGCTATGTTTTAATAATTTTCTGTTTGTTTATGCATACAGTAATTTTACCAACGGTTTGCATGAAGGAAGAGTGGACTTTTCTTTACTGATTTATATCATTACAAAGTTTTGCAAGCCATACTGAAGTCACATGATCAGCCAGAGCATCTTTGCTCCACATTTGGGTAAAGTCACCCCATTGAAAGATGGGCAAAGATGCCCCAACAACATTTTAAGTCACTTGGTTGGCCTATGTTCATACATCAAAATGTATACTGCATTTTCATTGAAATTTTAACAAAAGGCTACAAAATTTTCACCCACCTATTAAAATATATATTATTTGCTGAGTCTATGAAAAGTGGCTAAAAGAAAACTGCACAATTTTCTCTAAGACCTGCATCGATTGTGGATGCAACAACCATTCTAAGAATCTTCATTAAAGTAAAAAATCTAAAAAGAAGTAATAGGACATCTCATAGTGTTACAGAAAATAGATTATTTTGTTTGATTACAATTTTGTTTGCCACAAATTTATTATTTTATAATGCATTACATGTGGGGCATCCTTCACCATGCATATACCACAGATGACCATTTGCATACCTTTCTAATTTTTAATGCTGTCAGTAAATGAATTTAAATTCGCTATAAAGGATCTGACTGCCTTGTAGCAGAGACCCTACCATACCTCTTACACACCAAGATATAACTCCTCTTGCTACACATACTTGTAAAAATCTGTCAGAACCAAAAGTGGGGCATCATTAGCCAATTTCCCCTATGAGAAACAAAGAAGGACCGCACATCCAACACAGAATTCTACAGTTCTTTATATACAAGACTACATGACTCAAAGTCAGAAATATGCATTCAAGAATTTCGAAAGGCAGGTCAGTGGTTTCTAAGGTACTAATACATTCAAAAGGCAGGGAAGGGAGAGGGAGGGCATTTCTTTACAGATATATATGCAGGTCAGCACAAATTCCTGTTTGCTGTCTGCCATTTGTACTGTTACACTCCTATAGTCTGTTACTCATACAGATGTCCTGGTGAAATGGCATGCTATATAAAAATAAATATAGACAATTTCAGAAAAATACAGAAACCCAGAACCATAATACATGCCAAAGCCCAGATCTCCATATTCAGTTTTGCAGAACTAGTGTCTTTAAAAAAAAAAAGCATAGTGAACACAGGAATTAAAATATACAATAAATTGCCATGTCAAATGAGGAAGCTGAAGAAAATGCAACACCTTATGAGGGAGCTGAGGTCCTTTTCATTACAACATACATTCTACTCCATAGATAAATACGTCTCATTAATTAGTAGAACTTTAATGTTCAATTTAGTTGCCCTTTGGAAAGACAATTTGTTTTCTCATTAAGTGTTCTGATTGTAAGTTGGTTGATATTGTAGACATGAAAAATGTGTCCCACAAATACTTTTAGATAAATATATTATGACATATGTAAACTTGAAACCGTGTGCAGTAAATTATTGACATGTCCAATGCCAACAACTTGGCACAAAGGATGAATAAAATGATTGATTGAATGATTGGTTGATTGATTGACTGAAATGTGTGTCATAATGAACTGATTTTGAATAAAGCAATAATGGAAATGGAAATTCTGAAGTGCCATTTAGCTTTTTCCTCCAGATAATATTAAAAACCATAAAAATATCTATTCATAATGACTAGTTTTCAAATCACAACCTGGGTCTCCTGGATGTAAAAGAGTATTAGAAATTATGACACCTTGAAACTTGGAGGTTGTAGGCGTTCTGAAATACGTAAATTATTTAGGCATGAATTTTATCATACACACACACACACACACACAAAAACAAAAACAAAAACAAAAACAAAAAAAAACCAATAGTGACAATAACAATCTGTTAACCACATAAATGATTTTTTGTTTCTCAGCTTCATAACATCAAATGAACTGCTGAATTTCATCCTGCAGCATCGTTAATCAATATAATTATTAACATGGCTTGAACCCATACAAATTCTACTATGGTTTATATTTTCAAGAATTTAAACCAAGAAGATAATGCATCAGTTCAGCCCCAGTCCTTAAAAATCGGTTACATTGACACCAGGGAAACATAATTATAATGTATAATACACACACATACACATATTTTATATATATATATATATATATATAAAATTTATTTTCTTATGTACCGGGTCTGGCAATTACACAACAAGACTGACGTTTTTGTGCAGCAAACTGGCAAAACTGATAAGATTTTTAATACTAGATTAGGTGACTTTAAGGCAGAAATGAGATGTTACAGACAAAAACAGACGTGGCCATCTGCTAACTATAAGAACTGATCCTGATGCGGGAAAAAGGCACCAACTGATATGGTGAGAGATGATCCTTGATTTACTGTTTGGGAGATAGAAAAAATAAGTATGAACAGGGAAACTAAGACCAATTTTGACAAAAGATCTAAGCACAGAGAAAGCCTATGCCAGAAGAGTAACATAAATGTTATCACTTAGAAAAAAAGAGAGATAGAAGGAAAGAAATAATCTCAGATCTCGCAGAAACCGACATTTCTGAATGTACAGGTACTGGAGATGTGATACAGGTCTTCCCCTATAACCCAAAAACAAAATGCTGAAAGTGTCCAATAGAAGACACCAAAATCATCAAGTTTAAAACAAATGCATAACGTCAAAATCAAAAGTCTATTTCGTCTGTATTCTCGCATATTAGAAAATTTATCCAATACAAATTTCATTTTTCCAAAGCCAACAGTTTACTAAGTTAGTTTTTGATGGGACACTTAGAAGAGTTATTAGGAGCAGTTCATTTGCTAAAAAAGATCAAATATTTTAAATTGACAACTGAATTTTGCATGAGGATAAAAGCATTTTCTCACAAAGAACCTTTAGTAAAGTGATATTTGACCAAAAGATAATTGCCAAAGTATACAAAAATCCATTTCATTCCCACAACTAGAATGTGTGTGATTTTATCATGTTCCTGAGATTGAAAACCCCATACGGGTCTCATTTTTAATTACATTAAGACATTCCAAGCCATAAGACAATACTGAAAGGACTTCCAGAAAATTATTTCCAGCAGTATTTCCACACACAGTAGATACATTGTAATGCATATTTCAAATCAGAATATACAAGTCATGGAGATGAATATATTCACTAAAGTCCATTATTTAACTGCCAGACCTCAAAACAAAAAATCAAGGTCGAAAAGGCAAGTTTCATTCTTACTTTCCAAAGAAGGTATTCAAGAGAGTGCATAGACATTAGATAAGCAGATATTCACAAAGTTAAAGACAGATGACAGGCAATGCTTACTTTCTTCTTTAATGCATCGAACAAAAGGATCACCAATAAAACCCACAGAACAGGTACATATAGGGCTGTGGTTCACAACTTGACAGGTGGCATTAAGACCACATATGGCTGGACATGGGTCCAAACATTTCTGGTTGACACATGCTTTTTCCTGAGGACAGTCAGTGCTCACAATACATTCGGGTCTGCATGTTGGTGGTGAACCAACATGCCCTGCCTGACATGAGCAGACAGGATGTTCACTTACTACATGGCATACACTGTACAGTCCACATGGAGAAGGTAAACAAGGATTCCTTGAAGATTCCTCCTGTGATACCACAACTAAAGGGAGAGATATACATTCATTATTACAACATGCAGCAATACAAGACAGGAGTCAATTATAAGATACATAACACATGCATTCTATAGTGAAGAGAAGCATAGCAAGTATTCATGAAATTTAAAAACTGTACATTACTAAAAATCTGTTCAACTGACAAAAGTTTAGAACTTGGTACTTCGCATGCAATATACACAAACTTTTGCTATTTTGGGAATGCTAATGAACACACATATGAACTAACTAAAGTAAGGTAATGGGTGTGAAGCTGTACACACTTAAAAGTTTGACTGATAAACACTTAAGAAAACTGTTTCTAGGGTGACAGTTATGAATGATACAGAGAAAAACAGAGCTTACTAGGTTGCACTACATGGCATGAGATGAAAGGATTCCCAGCATAGCCTGGCAGACAGCTGCAGGAAGGAGAATGATTCACAACTTGGCATTCAGCATTGATGCCACAAGTTCCTTGGCACATGCTGCGGCACTTGTTGTTTACACACGCCTTATCATGTGGACAGTCGGTGTTCAAAATGCACTCTGGTCGACAACTTAAATATGGGTTCCCAAAGTAACCTTGCTGACATACACATGATACTGCCCCTTGATGTTGTTTACAGACTGCATTAGAGCCACATGGAGATGGAATACAGGGGTCTCTTAGACCATCTGTTACCACTGGTGCCACGGCTGGAATGGTCATGGAGGAAACAATCCAGTTGGAAAAACATCAAAATATGTAATCTATGTCCAGTTTCCTTAGTTAAAATACCATTCACAACTCATTCAATCAACATCAGCATTTTTCTCTATCATGCCCATTCTCATATATTTTAAAACAAGATTGCAAATGATGTATGTCATGACCCAGTATACAGGTATTACCAAGACATTCTTTGCTTTAAAAATGTCATACAGTTTCATTGTACACGCAAAAGTGTAATTCATATGTGCCCATTAGAAAATTATGACCTTCCTTGCATCCCCATTGTCATATAATTCACAAATGCTCACCAGCATTATGTGCAGATCTCTTATTAGACTGAATTTCACCCAAAATGGATAATAAATGTGATTTTTACAAAAGTCACAATCACTCCTTAAACATTTGTGGTCATCCCATATGCTCAGTTTCACCCAAATCATTTGAAAAATGTATAAAATATGGACAAAATTTCATTTATGGCCCTAAGCAAACCAGGACTTTCACTCTACCATTTTCATAAAACTAAAAAATGCTCAGTGGCAATGCGTACGTGTACAGAGCCTCCATATCGAAGTTAACCCAAACTCAGTCAAGATATGTAGAAAATACAAGTAGAAATTCATTTACACCCTTACACTGAGCCGATTTCCAGTAAACTCATGCTCACTTGACACTTTTTGTAAATAACTTCTACACCAAATTAAAAAAAAAAAAGTTACAAATGGTTTGGATTCCGATACTAGGTCACAAAAGTATGAGCGGACACACATGGCCCCATGCAAATCATTCTTGTCTTGTACTTCGTCAAGACCACCTCAGAGCAATGATGGTGGTAAATATAGCTTCATATAAAATAATATGTATCTTTGTCCAAAATCATGAATGTCTCAAACCTCAATTGTGTTAATTGAGGCATGACAGTTGGAATCTAATGTGATATTTATTTAATACACCAAAACCTGTGTATACTGCATCCCTTAGCGCAAAAAGTGAATAAATGTAATTTTCAGTTAGTGAAGATAAAGATCAGTATTTCTCTGAAATATCTAATAATAATGGAACCATATTCAACAGTACGCATGTCAATATATATCTTCTGCACCTTGTAAACTTGTAAGCTGACAAAGGCTTTGGCCTTAAGCATGGAATCTTACTTGCTGGAACAGGAGAGCAGCCTGAGAATGGGTCACCTGTGAGTCCAGGCAAACACGTACATACTGGCCCATGGTTGACCACATGACAGATTGCTCTAGGCCCACAAGATCCTGGGCAAGGATCCCTACAACTTTCCTTCTGACATGCCAAGTTGCTAGGACATTCTGCATTGATAGTGCACTCAGGTCGACAGTTTGGAGCTCGGCCAACATAGTTTGGCAAACATGTGCAAGCCGGTGTGCTGCCAACAGCACGGCACTGTGAATTTGGCCCACATGGTGAAGGCACACAAGGGTTACCACTCGGAGGTTCAGGAGATTCTAGAATAACAGGGGTATTGCCAGTTGGGTCACAAGCAGCAGATAAGGTTACAACTGAAGTAAATTTAAGAATAAGATACAGAAGATTACCGTCAAGAGGAAGTAAAATAATTAATTCCACATAATTAAAGGTTGCCCAATAAAGGGTATCTAGTCAGATGATGTAAAGCATAAACTACAGACTGAAGGTACAGTATATTAGAAGATTAATGTTTTTACACAATACAAAAACCAAAGATTATGAAAAGTATATGTGCATATATATGTTCTTGTAACTATAAATGAAAGCTACAAGTGATTCCATATGCAGAATAAAGTCAGCAATTAGTTAACTTGTGTTTTAGAAACCTACTCAGTACATACAACTAAAATGTGTTATGTTGATACCACTAAGGAAAATATATAGAATTACCTTTAGTTGTGAACTATGAAGCATTATGCCCAAATAAAGTATGATAAGTATAAGCCTATATATAGTACACACTTCTAACATGGTGCTAACAGACTTGACCACTAACTGTGCCAAGGGAATATGTGGTTCATTTTTGAAGTGCGTACAAGAGATGATTGACAAGCAAGGCTAAACATTAATGAAGAAAATAAAGTAAACATCACTTAATTTTGAAAAGACCCATGTTATGGTTTTACTCAACTGTAATATTCTCCAATCAGTACTAATTAGGTGAATATATTAACCGAAGTTTTTGGAACAAAACAGTCCTTGGCTAATACTTACTATCCTTTATATAAAAATAAAAGTGTTTTTCAAACCAAATGCAATAGAAATATGTTCAAAAAAAGAGGTGAAAATAGGAAGCTTACTTTCTTGTATCAGACATCTTGCAAAAGGATCACCAGTAAAGCCCGCAGCACACATACAGATTGGATTGTGATTCACAACTTGACAGCGAGCATTGAAACCACATGTGCCTGGACATGGATCCTGACATTTTTGGTTGATACAGGCCAGGTTTTGTGGGCAGTCAGAACTAACAACGCACTGAGGCCTGCATGTGGGTGGGGAACCCACACAGCCGGGCTGACAAGAGCACACAGCATGACTGTCCACAACTCGGCACACACTGTTAGGACCACATGGGCTTGGCAAACAGGGGTTTGCAGGACAGGCTGGAGCTACAGCTGTGTACCAAAGATGAAAGGAGAGAGCTTTGTTATGTGAAGTACAGAATATAAACCAATGTAAAATAATACATACTACAGTTGAATGTATACTTTATAAACAAGGAGTTTGTTAACATGCATTTAGTGTTAAAGTGTAGACAGGAAAGAAAAGACTCAGTCTGATTACATTATTTCTTTCCTGTTCTAATAGTACACATTCACATTAAGAATTATACAGTACAGTACACCAAACAAAACTAAATGGAACTGAAATATGATGTACAAGTACAGGGTGAGGAAGGAAAATGTGGAAGTGTTAAAGTAATCAATATATCTAGAACTGTATCTACTATTTACCGGGTGAATAAGTTATATAAAAGAGAAGCAGTACCCATTAATTTGTATCAAATTCAACCAATTCATAAGGTATATTACTGGAGAAGAAGCGTAATACACTACAACTGTAAATGTTTGTGTGTATGTCTTGTAATGCTTGAAAGCAAATAAAAGGCAAATGCTCTTTACTTGACATCTACAATAAAGAGCTTTATATTAGATTATGTAGCACTACACTCAAATTTAAACTCTTTTTAAATATTTTTTTTTGTGACAGACTATTATGGAAATACTCCTACAACAAATTTTGTTGAAAGCCACTGAATTCTATTCTTTGTTATTTTGTATTAGTACTGGGACTGTTCTTCCAACACAGTGACTATAAATACCTAAATTAATTTAATGCAATTTATTTATGTCAAACAGCAATCAAAAATAATTTATGGAGCAACATACTCTTAAAGAAAATGTTGAATCAGGAAATTATCCAGGATAAACACATGTAAAAATTTCGTAGTTCTCAGCAGTATTTCCATAAATATTTATATGTCATATGAAAAATGCTATGATATATTCATGGCAACCAATAGTTAATTTAGAGCTTATTTTTTAATCAGAGGAGTCTGACTTCTTTGAAAGGGATATCACTCTGTGTGGAGAACTTCCTTTGGAAAAGGCTAAGGACCCACTGTAAGACAGACAACAGAATGGATGAATTACTTAATCCTATACAATCTGAATCATTCGGTGTACACATTCACTATTATGAAGAAGCTCATTTTAGTTGCTCTGCTATGCATCACAAAAATAAATCGTCAATGAGGTATGTAATACTGCAGGAAAAACAGTTGGAAAACAGGTGTATTCCCCTCTGGATTATATCTTCCTCTCATGTTTGAAACAGATAGTTACAATGAAACGTCACTGCCTATGTGTAAGTGTTCAAAGCTGCAATATGAACTGACACAAGTTATGTGTCATATTTTATATGAAAATATCAAAATGTAATTGAACAATAATTCTGAATTATAGTAACAGAAAAATGTAGTTAATTTTGGTTGTTTAAGGCAAAATAATGTTAGTAACAGGGATGTGTGTGAACAGAAAGAACAGCTACTTTATAGTGGATCCATAAGCCTGTTTACTGATAAATTATTAGATGCTACTACTGTATGAATGATAATTACTGTAGCTGACTAACATGTTAAACTAAATAATTAAACACTTGTGATATATCTAAATGTGTTATGTCAGATCAACATATGGAAATATTTGCAAATCAATCAGTTAGTTGCACTATACATTATTAATTGTAATAAAATACACTTCAGTTTACTTGTTTGAATAGTGTCAACTCTTGATGAAAGTGGTATTATAAATTTAATTTCCAATGCCAAATAATTCTGTTGTCCATACAGTCTTTCATTTTAAGGGTTTCCATTGTCATAATGAAATAAAATTATATTATGCATTTCATTACATATGAACAATTTTGCTACCAAATTTATGTTGACAATTTTATTTAGTTCTCACTTCAAATAAGTTTATATATTTTCTTTCTCTGTTTTCCATTACACAGATTCTCTTTATGAAACAATATAATTATCCTTTTAACTTCTAAGAAATTCATAAAATCTCAATGACTTCTAGAACAGTTTATGTATTAGTGTTCCAACCTCAACTTCCTGAAAACTTTATGTGAATGGATTACATATTCTAAAAAGAGAAAGTTTAAGAGACAAAGTATAATGTTATAAAATCAAAGAAGGCAGCAATACAGCATGGACAGAATATCAAGAATTGACAGTACTCAGAAATGTGTGAAATTTAGATAGATTAGAAGAGGTTCTTACGAGTTGCAGGAATAACAGAGCAAGATCGCAAAGAGTCGCCTGTGTAACCAGGCAAGCAGCTGCATGAAGGAACGTGGTTGATGACATGGCACTGTGCATTGAGCCCACAGGTTCCAGGACATGGATCACTGCATTTGTTGTTGATGCAAGTTCTGTCTTTTGCACAGTCTGAACTCAGAACACATTCAGGCCGGCATCCCGTGTATGGATCACCAAAATACTGAGGCTGACAAGAGCAAGACCCTGCTCCATTCCGTTCCCTGCATATGGCATTAGAGCCACATGGAGATGGCTCACATGGCCGCCTAGGTGCCTCCACTGGCCTCACTGTCACCAAAATTAAATTAATGATACAAACGTCCCCATTAGTGGACGAACAACATTTTATGTTGCTATTAAATAATACGGAATCATTACCTCATCATGTCCAGCATTTCTGTCACACAGTACAATGAAAAGAAACTGGTACATCTGTATTCAGCATGCCTAATACCATTCTCCATACTGGTAAGGTGAAAATCATTCTACTTTAAAAGTGACCTAACATGCAACAATTTCAACACCTGATCTATCTGTCTCAATAGTTTTGCCCAAAAGATAGTCACCATAAATGCACAATGTACAAATTTCATGTGCTGTAAACATTCTCATTCTCTATGATACCAACATACATGGACAGTATATAATATAGATACTGATGATGATTTTAAGTTTTTGTAGTTTTCTTCTTGTGTCTTACTGACTAGACTGATACGAGTAAATATAACATTCAGGTAAAAAAGGTAAATCGGTCCCATTACAGGCACGGGGTGCCCAGAGGTTTCCAGGAAGTTAATTTTCCCAGATTAAGTGACAATGGCCCAGAATGGTGGTAAGGTTGTCAGCTTTACACACTGGCCGTTTTTACTCCCAGGAAATACTCCTCATACTTATTTCTGTTAGAGGCTGAGTTGACTCCAGAGCCATAGTGCGATCAGAAGGATTATGTCAATGAAAAATTCCAGTGACATCATCTGGAATCGAACCAGCAACCTTCTGAATTGTAGCGCAGCGCCTTAACCACTGTGCTACCGCTGTCACCCAAATATATAACATTCGCAACTCACAAAATACACACACACACACACACACACACAAAATGAAAACACAAGCAACAGCCTCTAGTGAAAACAACTGAAACTGTAAGCAATAACCATAAATATAAGCACATTACTGAAAAAGTGATTGTCCAGAATGGCAATTCTTTCATCAAAGTTGAGAGCGTAAGTTACTGAACACAACTTCCCACTGGAGAGACAAAAATGTGACTAGTACTGGTGTTGAGACATCAACATGAACAATTTTAAATATTTCATGACCATGCACTAATGCTTCACTATGAGAATAAAACCATCAATCTCATATGAAGATATGTGAATTTATTACATTCTAAATGTTGTAAACCTCTTACAGGTTTCAATCGCCTTCTGCGACTATCTTCAGGGAGATGTTTTATAAAGGATATATTACAAAGACATCAAAACCAGTGCACAAATATAAAATTTTAAGGTTGAAATATGTGATACAAAATACGTTGAAATATAAAATACAGGGCTGTATTTTATATTTCAACATATTTTGTACTTTAAATTTCAACACATTTTGAATCACATATTTAAAACTTAATATTTTATATTTGTACAATGCTTTTGATACCTTGAAATGCACCCTTCATAAAACACCTCCCTGAAGATGGTCACAAAAGGTGATAAAAATATAAAGAGATTGACAAATTTAGAATGTAACAAATTCACATATCTTCACATGCACGTGTCAATTTTATTCTCATATCCATATGAACATTCTGGAAGACTCACATCCCTTTACAAATACAGAAAACAAATACCTTCACGCAAATAACCTATTCAAAAAGTATACATACAATGCCAAGTTTTTCTTGATTTCAAAATTTCACTGTATTGTGAATGCTGTATTCTTCTTTTGAGTGATTCCCTGACTCCTGAATTTTATGTGCCGACGTTTTGGAAAACTCAGTCTGTTCCATCTTCATAAGAAGTGTGAACAACAAGAATAACTGGGACGAGATTGTTAGGGTATTTAGAAATGTTTACCTTTACCTGTATGAATACCTTAGCAATCTCATCCCAGTTATTCTTCTTGTTCACACAACCTATGAAGATGGAACAGAACGTTCTGAAACATCAGAACATAAAATTCAGACACCGGGGAATAAATGAAAAAAAGGATTCAACAATGCTGAGTTTTCCTAGGAGGGGAAGGGTTAAAAACTGGATCAAGGTAGCTTTGGCCTGGGGCATATGTGGCAGTTTGCTGATGATATCAAGCATTTTTACTGGAATCAGTCAGTGATTTTCAACCTTGTTTGGGTTTAGGAACACTGTAATATAACATAACAAATGACAAAACTTAAACAGAATGTGAACTTAGTACAAATTTCCACTAAATGTACAGAAATCTTTCAAAAACCTTCAACCATGTCCAATTGGCAATGTCCTGAGATATTTGCAACAAATACATAGTTCAGCAAACTAGATTAAATATAAAGTCACTGTAATTTAAATGTCACCATTTTATGCATATGTCTTCACAGAAACTGCTCATTTTTTAGTAACTATGCCCAGTCACTACTCACCACATATAAATGGAAGTACAGAATATTCTTGTGACTACATACAGCTACACACATACAAAAGCAAAATCATTGCACTATCCCTGCACAGATTATTTTTCACTTCTTATAATAAAACCAATGAGATGCACTAATTTCTCAAATTTATTTTTGGAATAAAACTCTACATGTTTCAGACAGTCTCTCTTTTCATCATCAGGAGTCTAGCACTGCACAAACAGCAAAAGGTATATGTCATACAGGTTATGCTGACTGCTTGCTAGCGGGATCAGGATGGAACTTCATCTCGATCCCGCAAGCATGCAGTCAGCATAACCTGTATCACATACACCTTTTGCTGCTTGTGCAGTGCTAGACTCCTGATGATGAAAAGAGAGACTGTCCAAAACATGTAGAGTTTTATTCCAAAAATAAATTTAAGAAATTAGTGCATCTAGTTGGTTTTATTATAAGAATGTAACATGATGCACGGTCCTCTGAATGTCAAATTATTTTTTACCTTTGATTCTCACATCCTAAATTATATACAAGACCAATTCTGTACAATGTTATTCTTTTCTGCCACTCTTTTACGTCACCTATGTTTTGACTGTTACAAAATAATAACCAGTTTTACAGGGCAACACCGATGTATGTACACTACTCTTTCGTTGCAGAGCAACTATTTACTTGGTAAAGGAAAATTACATAAAATTTGTCACTGGACATATATATACATAAAAAATAAGCGGTTTCATTATTTCAGTACAACTTATTTAAAAAAAGAAATGGAAAGGAACAAGTTTCTTAACTAGCAACCTGCTAAATTTTCATTTGAAAACCGCTCTTTCAAAATCTCTCTTTACGTGGACTAATGGGAAAGAGAGAAAAAAAACACCATTCTGTCCAAATCAGTGAAAGAAAGAATATCCCTTTCCTCCCAGAGCAAAGATTCAATGGGATATGGTGACAGAATAATTATTAATTATCAGTTAAAAACTGGGGATGTTATCAGCGAAGAAATGTCAGGAAGCCATAAGGAGACTAGAGGTACTGCAAATACATTAGACTGGTAAATGGAAATTTTTGGAATTGCAGTTCGTGTTTAACAAATTCAAATTATATGGTAAATACTGCAAAAGACAGAGATTATATGACTCCAAAATTATGCCAAATGTACAACAAAATTCTGTACCTACAGTTTGAACAATTACAAGGTCACAGTTCAAAAGATTTTTCCACCTTCAGCTGTATTTAAATCCACACTTTTTCCTCAAACAGAACATTTAGAGCTGCAAATAAAATAATTGATGTTCTTCTAGAAGTTCTTCTGGACATTTTTCATCTGTAAGAGAAGTGCTGATTTCTATCTATCATGCATCATGAAATGTGGTATGGAAGATCACGATACTTTAGTGAGTTATATCCGGTGGCACCTTGGGTGAGTAATCACAATGGTGAAACTATACAAAATCACAATTATTCACTGACTTTTCTTAATTTGGCTCAATAATCCAAAATTTGTTTTGAGCAGAAAATACATTTTTTCTTTTCAAATAAAAGGTGTTTTTTTCCTGCTTGACCAACAGGGATCAGCTCAACAGTCTGCCAGCAATGCATCATAGCTGTGTCAGGGAGGCTTAAGAGGCAATAACAGGAGCCAGACAAACGACTGCAGTAATAATAACCTTTAGAAAGTGTAATAAAAAGTCACAAGAGCATCATGCCTGTGCCTATATTATTGGTCAAGTAGGGAAAAAATAAACTATATTACTTTATGTTCTCATTTCACTGTCACTTGTACTTTTCTGCCTGCAGAAGTTGTACTATTTGCCCCTTCTAGTTATACCCCTAGTGCCATTGGATAGTGTCATAAAATAGCTGGAAGGCTACAGATAAAGCACGTTTTGTGCACCAACTAAAGTAAATCTTGAACATAAACCAAACATATGCAAGCCATGCACTGATGATTCATCCTACCTTGAACTGGATTGCAGCCAGAAAATGGATCTCCCTCGAAACCAGTATTACATGTACACACTGGCTGATGATTGTGAACAGTACACCTTGCATTGAAGCCACAGGAACCAGTGCAAGGGTCACGACACTTGTTACGGACACATGCAAGATGTGTAGGACAGTCTTGATGAATAAGACACTCTGGCCGACAGTTTGGAGGAGCACCCAACATTCCAGTTAGACATGAGCAGACTGGTCGTTCATCGACTACTCGGCAGTCAGAATTGGCTCCACAGGGTGATGGAACACATGGGTTTGCTGGTGGTGCAGGCTTGGGTTCTATAGAAAAATCATTCAGTCAGGTTACAGACCTTTAAACCACACAGCTTCAATAATAATAATAATAATAATAATAATAATAATAATAATAATAATAATAATAATAAGTAAACTTGTATGGCTATTACACAGATACAGCTAGTTGATAATGCACACTCTTTTAAATGTGATTCACTACAGCATGTTGGATTGAAAGAGAATGTAAGACATAACATTCAATATGTTGCTTCTCCTGTGTAACCAATTTGTTTCTGTTTAAAATGCATCCAGTGTTGGAGGATATCATATATTCACACACATCATAAACTAACAAAGGACTGTATGAAATGCAACTTACTGCTTTATATCATATTTTCCTTCAAAAATAATTCTTAAAAAATATCCCTTCAAAATTTCTTACCCTCTTTTATGCACTGGACAAATGGATCGCCTGTATAACGTGATGGACAGCTGCAGATGGGGTTGTGGTTAACAACCTGACATCGGGCATCAATACCACAGGTCCCAGGACAAGGATCTTGACATTTCTGTGAGATGCAAGCTTGGTTCTGAGGACACTCAGAACTAACTACACACTCTGGTCTGCATGATGGAGGACTACCAAGAAAATTGGGCTGACAAGAGCACACTGCAAGACCATTGGTGACTCGGCACACACTATTTGGTCCACAAGGTGATGGCTCACATGGATTCTGTGGTGGTAGAGCTGTTCAAAATGATCAGACTGTTTGCAGCCATATATACATCAATTTTTTGATCTATATATTATCTTACGTAGTTATGCTAGAGCATCTAAGGATTTATGATGAAACAATATTAAATATCTATAATGTCTTCTTTAATACAAGGTCTTTCTGTGTTACGATGGTGGTGGTGGTGGTGGTGGTGGTTTAGGTTGTGGTTGTGGTGGTGGTGGTGGTCATGCTCGTGATGATGATGATACCATTTTCAGGGAGCACAAAATGCCAATGATTAAGCTATTATTCATTGCTAATCACTGGCAATTGGTTTTAAAACTAGCACTTTGTGCTCCCTGAAGATGGTACACTTGTACCAAAACATGTAACAGATAGGTCTTTAATATTTATATGTAATTAAAACTGTGAATTTGGTTGGTGCAATGAGCTGAGTATATGGAACAACATAAAGTTTATACAATACTACTGCAATTTTAGTTCTATAACCAGTTTTACTCCATCACAGTAACAATCAGTAAGGGTTTATGAATTTAATTTTTATAACAATCAATCTGTATTACTGTAGTACAACTGCCTTTAATAGCAGCAGTTTGAGAACATCACATTTATTTTGTGAGTTTACATCAAGCACTTAAAAAAATGATTGAAATGAATAAGTTACAATGTAGAAACAGCAGGCAGTTTACAAATCCCATATTAACCATACTCAATGTGGTTTTGCATCAACTTTTATATTTTCACCAGTAACTACCACACTACTGTGATTTTATTAACAATCATAGCTCACGTATTTCAAGGAATAACGTTAATTTTCGGCTTGATTCTATTTCAGATTAACAAGTAAAGGGAAGTTTTTCCTTAGCAGGAACCAACCACTGCAGACTACAAAATTAAAAAAAAATTAACAAAATGGCCAATGAAGATTTCTGTCTTCTGGGATACAATGCCATATATATATAAGTACCAAGGCAAGGTGTCAGAGGAGCCTCCTGCCTCCATCTTCAGGATAGTCCAAGTGTTCTTGCAATGTATACTAATATACATGGCATCATATCCAGGCAGAAGGATATCTTCATCAGCAACACTCAGAGAACACCAAATCTTGTAAAAATGTTAAACTCTGTACCTTAAGACAATCACTGGTATTACACGAAGAAAATTGTATGCATATCTGTAACTTCCATGTAAAAAATTCCATACAATAAAATAAAAAAATGTATGTTCCACGACTTAGGGCCTACCAAGATTTTAATTAACTCTCTTAATTTTTGGACTTAACATTTATTAATATTTGACAATTTATACTAAATCCAACCTTACCTAGATTATTACAAATATAGTACAGTCTACAATTGTGCAACCACTATTATTTCAAACCTGCCATGCCTCTAAAATGTAGGAGAATTTTGCTGTTTTAAAGATTTTCAAAAAAGAATGATTAGCAAATTATTTCCTACCATACTCTAACTCATATGAATTCCTTCAAACTTGATAAAAAAAAAAAGTGTGTAAATAAGAAATTATAAAAATATCGGTACTTACGTCTTGGTGGTTCTTGTCTGCATGACTGGAAGGGATCACCTGTGAAGCCTTGCAAACATGAACACACTGGAACATGGTTTACAACATCACATTCAGCATTAACACCACAAACACCCTGGCAAGGATTGCGACAGTTCTGTGCCACACAAGCTAAATGACTTGGACAATCTGAGTTAATAACACATTCTGGTTGACAGCTCACATAAGGGTTGCCTTTGTAAGGTGGTATACATGTACAACGAGCTGCACCATCTCGTGCTGTGCACTGGGCATTCTCTCCACAGGGTGATGGGTTGCAGGGATCTGGAGGTAAAGGTGGTTTTGGCTCAGCTGAAACAGATAATAAAAGTAACACATACACAAGTATAAGTCACACAACCATTACAACTCCTGGCAAAATGTGTTTCATATACATATTACTTGAAAATAATTGTTGTAGCCTTTCATTAACATTCCATTACTAGTTATGAAGAATATTTTTTGTATTATTAATATTTTTATGGTTCACACAGACTCTTTAGTATTTTGAACAAAATTGGACATTCTACCTTCAAAAATTACGAACGCAATTAAGGTAGGGTTAAAAATTCCCCTGGGCATTTACCAAGATTAAAATAAATTTCACTTTGTCACATGTATAACTATGTTAATGTTCCTTCAACAATTCTAGCATAACTGACAAGGAATAATCAGAAATAAAGGAGTACATTTTAATTTTTAAATTTCTTGAGGCTTTGACATATTCCATTTGGAAGTAAATGTATTTTTTAAAACCATAGCATGGAATGCCTTTTGTAGTTCTAATACCCTCAAAATGAGGTAATTCTATGTCAAACAAAACATACAAATTTAAATGGGAAACCAAATGCCATAAATGTTATTTACATTTGTCTAACTAGCCTTACAACTCTCCACATTATGCACTTCACAAGCAGCTGATTTACAGTTATGCAATACTTGAGAGTAGGCTGGGATCTAAACTAAACTCCGTGGCCTTAGTCCGCACGCGAACTATACCAACAGAGCGGCCGCCGCCGGTCGGCGAAGTTAGTGCCAACTTTTGCGGATAGAGGGGTGTCACGTGGTCAGTGCAACGGGTCCCCACA
>Ga0123352_10004810_pt1 | contig 20055 bp, 23 predicted proteins | sample TergutLab28metaG_FD_89700 | JGI IMG/M metagenome (GOLD analysis project Ga0123352, IMG submission 89700) | Labiotermes labralis P1 segment gut microbial communities from Petit-Saut dam, French Guiana - Lab288 P1 | ecosystem: Host-associated > Arthropoda: Insects > Digestive system > Gut ...
CGGCGGTATCTTTCAAACAGTTCCTTGGCCCGCAAGCCGGGATGGCGGCACAGGCGGCACAGGCCACCACCAAGACGGAAACCCCAACGCAACGGGTAACTGGATTGGCATTGGCGGCGGCGGCGCAGGTGCGCGGCGTCAAGCAGCTAACCGTGGCGGCGACGGCGGTCGCAATCCAGAAACCCATGCTTGGCGCGCTCCGGGCGTTGCCAACCATACCGATAACCGCGGAAGCGCATTGCAGGGCGGCAATAGTCGGCGAACGGCTGGTGGCGCTGGCAATAGCGCAGGCGGTGGCGGCGGTTGGGTTGGCGGCGAAGCCGGGTTTTACAACGGCACCGGTCCGGGTGCTGGCGGCGGTGGCGGTGCTTCATTCCTGCGGGCGGGCATAACTCCGTTGAGTAGCCTGTGGTCTACGCTTCACCCGCCGATTCCTGGCAGAACACCTGCCAACACGCCCAGTGCAGCCTCTGGCGCCACCGCAAGAATCAATGCCAACGGCTACGTATGGATACTTTACCTTGGTGCGCGGCACCCCAATGATGCCACCGACGCATGGTATGGCTTGCCCTAAGCTGATCAACACAAAGTCATACCCGCGAGAAAGCCCCTATCATTATACGCTTAGTAAAACTCCCCTTCGCTTCCAAAGGGGAGTTTTCGTTTATTCTTCTTCAGCGTCAGCTTGCGCCTTGGTTTTTTGCACGGTGCCGTGCGGATGATGCGGCGGCGCGTAGATGCTATACAGCTTCAGCGCAACACGTCCGGTGTTCACCACGTTATGCCAAGTTCCTGCCGGCACAAAAATGGCGGAATCATTTCTCACTTGCTGGCGATAATTAAGATTATTCTGCGCAGGCCCCATCATAGCCATGCCAAAGCCGCTTTCCACGCGCAAGAACTGGTCAGTGCCGGGGTGCACTTCAAGGCCAATCTCGCCGCCGGGCGGAATGCTCATCAAAGTCGATTGCAGATGCTGTCCGGTCCAAAGCACTCTGCGATAGTTGTTGTTATTCAACGTTGCGCGATTAATATTGGTTACGTAAGGGTTAGGGCCATAGTCTACTACATTTGGCTGCATGCGTTGGTTCAAAATCATTTCTCCTTTGTTGTTGGATTACCCTACAGCTTATTCAAAGTCACTTCGCTGTGTTCTATTATAATTATTTCGACAATTTTCGCACAAAGCATTGCAAATTCCCACGCAATCGTGTACAATGGTATAGACATCACAACAGGAGGACATTCATGAAAGAACCAGTACGTGCAAAAAAATTCGGGCGCGAATTCAAAGAATTCATGGTGCGCGGCAACGCCATCATGCTGGCGGTGGGCGTGGTCATCGGCGGCGCATTTCAGGGCATTGTCAACTCCTTGGTCAACGATATCCTCATGCCACTCATCGGGCTCTTCACTGCCGGTGCAGACTTCAGCGAGCTATCTTTCAGGCTTGGTGCATTTCGCGCTGGTGAGGATGCCTATGTCACCGTCACCTACGGCACGCTCATCACGGCCATCATCAATTTTCTCATCATCGGCTTTGTGATTTTCTTACTGGTCAAGTTCATCAACTCAGCTGATTGCGCCGTGAAAAAAGCCTGCCGCCGCGGCAAAACCGAGGCAGCGCCTGCGCCGCCCACCACGAAGAAATGTCCATTCTGCATCAGCGAAATCCCCATCACGGCTACGCGCTGTGCACACTGCACTTCGCAGTTGCCGCAGGAAGAAGTTGAATAACACAACCAAGCCCCTCCTCATGAAAATGAAGGGGCTTGTTTTTTCTGTTAAGTTGTAGCTGTTACCGCGAAGCGAGGAGCCCCACCGCAGGTGACCGCGAAGCGTTAAAATATATTTGCTAGGGTCAGCCGTTCCATTTCGCGAATAGTGTTGACTGTTTGCAGCCCGCGCACCGCGTGTTCAATGAACAGCGGCACGTCGCCCATGCGCTGATATTTCGGCAGCGCGCCCAGCGCCCATTCTAGTTCGTTGAGGTTTTGGTGCGGGAACAAAATATGCAAAAAACTGCGGCTGCGCTGCCACAGTCGTGTGACTTCCTCTGTGGCGCTTTCCCACTGGGGCGAATGTTGTTGCGCAGTTTCAATGGCATGTTCCAAGGCTTGTGTAAGCTGCTGTGTGGTGCGGCTAACATACACCAAGCAAAACACCGAAAAACCCACCGCCAGCACAATCAAACAAATCGCGGTAATCAGGCGAATCTTCACGGCTGAAGGTCCTCCTTTTTCAGCGGCTGGTGCTCGGGTTTTAGTTCCACGCTCACTTGCCCGTTGGTCTCCATGATTGCCGTTTGCACCTGCGTAATGTCGAACACGTCTTTTTGCCGCAGTGCCTCCATCAAGTCATTATAGGCGATGCGCAAGTTGGTCAGCTCGGCTTGGTCAAGCTCGCCCTGGTCAATAATCACAACCGGACTGCCTTGCGTCACTTTGCGAAAGCGTGCATTGAACGTAGCAATCACACTGCTGATAATTTCCAAGCTCACCAACACCGCCGCGGCAATGATCGCAGTGGTCATCGGCAACGAGTTATCTTGAATGGGCATCACCGCAAGTTCCGACAGCAAAATGGTCACCACAAGTTCCGTGGGTTTCAGCTCACCCACCTGTCGTTTGCCCATGAGGCGCAGCGCAAGGTTAATCATACAATACAGCACAACAAGGCGAATGATGGTAATCAGCATGCTTTCCCCATTCTTTCTAAGTGCAACATGCACCAACGTATCATGAAATTTACTCGTGTTATTATCAAACTCTCTCCTCCAATGCTATAGTTTTGCGCAAAATAATGAATTTTATTTAAATAATGAGGATTTCCTCTTTACAATAGCGACAAGAATAGTGTATAATAAAGACAGACATGCTGTGAAAGGAACTTACCATGCAATTTACTAAAAAGAAAATCGCAGGCCTCATCGCCATTGTGGCGGTGCTGGCGCTGCTGATTTTCTCCATTTCTTATGTTGTGGTAGCCAACAATCCCCACCCGGAGCTAGCTTCTGACGCCATTTTTGAAGTGGACCGCGGCGATTTAATCCAAACTTTCATGACCTCTGCTACCGTTCGTTCGGGCACGCAGGGGGTCTTCACCATTTTAGACGGCACCATGGTGGAAGAAGTACATGTGCGCGTGGGCCAAGCCATTGAAGCCGGCGACCTGCTCGCAACGTTTGATGCAAGCCGACTAGACGCCCTGCTGCAACAGCGCCGGCGTGATTACCACAACGCCCGCAACGCTTATCAAAACTACACGGCCAACGCTCAAGAGGCACCCGCCCGCCAACAAAGTCTGCGCGACCAAATCACTGCCCTTGAGCAAGCCATTTTGACTCTGCAGGGTGGTGCCGCAGGCGATGACACCGTCACCAGCGGCAACCAACAGGTTAACGACCTGCGCAATTTGCTCACCGCATTGCTGGGCAACGGTCGCATTGCCAACTGGATGGTGAATGAACTGCTGATTCGCGAAGACGGCGTGGTAGAAAACGTCATGGTTTCCTTCCAAAACCTGTTTAGCGGCTTCATGCTTGGTGGCATGGATCTTTCGGCTTTGGGCTTTGGCGGTATGACCGAAATGATGAACTTAAGCCTTCAATTGATGCAACTGCGCGTGCAAGAAACCATGATGACTGTGCAAGGCAGCATCTCGATGGACAGCGTCTATCGTGCACTGATGGAATCCGCCCAAACGGCTTATCATCAAGCGCACGTCACCGTCACCGCCCTGCGCGAAGGCTGGTATGCAACGCATGACGGCGTGGTGCGCGAAGTCAACATCACCGCCGGCGAAGTATATCGCAGTGCGGACGCCAGTGCTGCTGGCGGCGGCTTTGATGTCACCATGATTCTGGCCTCGCTTGCCATGGGTAGCGCAGACATCAACACGCTGCTTTCGGGTCTGTTTACCACCACCGTGGCTGGCATGATTGTTGAATACTACCCATTCTATGCCTCATTCATGCTTGGTCGCTACGACCACATGCGCGTGGAAATGGACCAAAACGTGCGTGTCACATCCGTCACCGGCCGCGAATTCGACGCCATTGTGTATTACATTGCTGCCGTAGCAGACGGCGGCGGTGGCGGTGGTAACATTCTCGACGATCTCACCGGCGGTCTCATCAGTGGCGCCCGCGGCATTCCCGCACGCATCCGCATCCCCGAACCCGACCTTTCCATCACCATTGGGCTTGACGTTGACATCGCCATTGAACTCGCCAATTCCGACAACGCCATACGTGTGCCCGTTAGTGCCCTGCGTTGGGACGATGCAGAGAGAAAATTCTTCGTGTTTGTGCTTGAGCGCGGCGTGCGCCCAACCGTTCGGCAAGTGTTTGTGGAAGAGGGTCTGTTTGACACCACCGGCACCACCGCTTGGCGCGAAATTCTCGGCGGGCTCAACGTTGGCGACGAAGTGCTACGCGCGCCCCCCAGCGGTCTGCAAGACGGTGACCGCGTGCGCTTGGCATAACCACCTGCGGTGGGGCCCCGTCGCTTCGCTGTGCTCTATTCTTGGCACTGCAAAAGTAAATTAGGGGCAGATAAACATCCACCCAAATTTTATAATTAACGAATAATAACGACGAAAGCAACACAATGAACTTCTTCAAAGAAAACATCCGCATTGCGGTGTTCAGCATCCAAACCAATCTCATGCGCTCGCTGCTAACGATGCTTGGCATCATCATCGGCGTCAGCTCTGTTATTGCCATCATCACCATTGGCAATGGCGGCCGCGATTTCATCGTGGGTCTGGTGCGAGACATGGGGCAGAACATGATCACCATTTCGGTTAACCACAACCGAGTTGACGCAAGCCAAATGATTTCGCGCCGCGACATCAGCAGCATTCGCGCCATGGAAAACGTGCGCCATGCTTCGCCGCAAATGTTTTCCATCGGCTCGTTCACCAGCTCACAGCACGAAGGCATGGCCGTTGCACTAGCCGGCAACAGCGACCTGCAACATGTGCTGGGTTTGCAGGTGCAGTCCGGCCATTTTTTTACCGAAGCGGAATATCTTAGCGAAATGCCGGTTGCGCTTATTCCAACCGCAGGCGCGATGGCCTTTTGGGGGCACACCAACGTAATTGGCCAGCGCGTGCAGTTCACCGTGGGCGGGCAGACTGAAACCGTCCGCATTATCGGCATTGCAGACTTTGCCATTGCCGCCGCTGGCGTTGGCGGTTTTTTGGATGGCGGCGATGACGGCGGCGGCCCCTTAGATGGCTTACTGGGCGACATTGGCGGCCCGCTAGGCGGTGACGCCATCTTGGTATTATATATGCCATCGAGCGTTATCCACCGCATGACAGGTGGCGCAGGCACCTACGACAACTTGTCCATCATCGCCGACGATGAGCGCAATCTTGACGCCGTTGGCAGCGCAGCGGTTAACCACCTTTACATCACCCACGGCAACGCAGGCTCTGGTGCCTACACCGCCGTAAACATGGCCAGCTACATTGACCTGCTCGACAGCGTCATTAATGTTTTCACCCTGTTCATCGCAGGGGTGAGCGCTATCTCACTGGTGGTCGGCGGCATTGGCGTAATGAACATCATGCTCGTGTCTGTGACCGAGCGAACGCGCGAAATCGGCATACGCAAGGCATTGGGCGCCAAAACCGGCACTATCATGATGCAATTTCTCACCGAGTCGGTCATACTGTGCTTAATAGGCGGCACCATCGGCTTTATTATTGGCGTGGCTATTGCCGCGTTTGTGGCATGGTTCATGGGCATACCCATTGCGATGGCCTTCACCACCGTGGCCATCGCAGTTGGCTTCAGTAGTGCCATCGGCATCTTCTTCGGCATCTACCCTGCCCGCCGCGCCGCAAAAATGCTGCCGATTGAAGCACTGAGAAGGGAGTAGCCATATGCCACTCATTGACATCCGCGATATCTACAAAATCTATAACCCCGGCGAAAACGAAGTGCGCGCCCTTGATGGCGTTTCGCTCACCATCGACCACGGCGAGTTCGTGGCCATCGTGGGCAGCTCAGGCTCGGGCAAATCTACGCTAATGAACATGCTCGGCCTGCTGGACGTATCCACCAGCGGGCAATATTACTTGGACGGTCACGACGTTTCGCACCTTAGCGACAACGAGCAAAGCGACATCCGTAACAAGCAAATCGGCTTCATTTTCCAAGGTTTCAACCTCATCGCAAGCCTCACCGCGCAAGCCAACGTGGAGCTACCGCTAATTTACCGCGGCATGAAAAAAGAGGAACGCGAGCAGCTCTCCACCGAGGCCCTTACCCGCGTGGGGTTAGAAAACCGTGCCCATCACCGCCCGAGCGAAATGAGCGGCGGCCAGCAGCAGCGCTGCGCCATTGCACGCGCAGTGGCAGCCCGCCCGCCCGTTATTCTCGCCGACGAACCCACCGGCAACCTCGACTCAAAAACCGGTGTGCACGTCATGGCGATTTTGCGCGAGCTGCACGCAGAGGGCCGAACCGTCATCCTCATCACCCACGACGATAAAATCGCCGCTGAAGCCGCCCGCGTCATTCGCGTGCAAGACGGCAAAATCATTAGCGACACCCGAAAAAGCGACTAAGAAAGAGAGCCTGCTATGCTCAATATCTTCACGTTTTTCAGCCATCCCCTGCCCTTCGCCGAGCGCTTTCACCTCATCAAACAAGCGGGATTTGATGGCGTTTCACTGTGGTGGGGCGACGACGACACCGACCAAGACTTCGAATTGCAACCCGAACTTGCACGTGCAGCCGGGCTTGCCATCGAGAACATCCACGTGCCGTTTTTCACCGTAAACCAACTGTGGAGCGATTCCCCCCTCGGCAACGCAGTGCTGAGTTACTATCTGCAATGCATTGACGACTGCGCCGACCACAGCATTCCTGCCATGGTGATGCACGCCTGCTTTGGCGCCCTGCTGTCGCCGGTCAACGAGCTTGGGCTTGCGCGTTTTGGCGAAATCGCAAACCATGCCGAAAAACGCGGCGTAAACGTCGCCATTGAAAACCTGCGTGCAACTAACGAGCACGCCGCCTACGTGTTGGAACATATTGATACACCACGCTTGGGGCTGTGTTACGACAGCGGTCACTGGCACGCCTGCAAAGATAAATCTCCGCAGTTTGATTTTCTCGCCCGCTTTGGTCACCGGCTCATGGCATTGCATCTGCACGACAACCATGGCGTAGACGACGACCACATACTGCCCTTCAACGGCACAATTGACTGGCCGACACAAATACAAGCCATTGCACAAACCGGCCGCAGCGCCGTGCCCACCACGCTTGAATTCAGCACAGATTACGAAGGCTTTGCGCCCGAGGAGCACCTCGCGCAGGCTTACATACGCTCGAAACAACTTGACGGCATACGCAACACATGAACAAAACCCACCCTCACGAAACAGGGTGGGTTTATTTGTTGATTCGCTTGGTGCACTATTCGAGTTCATGCAACAACGCCACACTAATGGGTAAGTCCGCTGTTGCATCACCGCTGGGCGCACCATCGGCTTCGATTGTCATGCGGCCGGTGTAGCCAGTGCCACGCAGCGCCGCGAAAAACGCAGCATAAGCATCGTCACAGCCGTCATCCGGCATGGGATACAACCGTCCCTCGGGGCTGGCCACGTGGCAATGCCACAGGTCTGCGCCAGCGAGAGTGATGTCCTGCATATCCTCGCCGTTTCTCGCCATGTGGAACATATCCGCAAGCAACCGCACATTAGGGTGCCCGGCGAGGTTCATCAGCGCAAGACCGTCGCGCAGGGTGTTCACCACGTTGCACTCGCCGTCGCGCAGCGGCTCAATGGCAATGACGATGCCATGTTTCGCCGCAATATCCCCGGCCAAACGGCAAATGGGCGTGAGGATTTCCCAACCGCTTTGCTTACTCATGCCCTCGGGCAGGCGGCGCGCACGGCCTGCACCGAATACCACCACTTGTGCGCCCAGCCGCTTTGCCCGGGCAAAGCCTTTGGTCAAAAAGTCTCCCAGCGCGGCCGTGTCTAGTTCGGGTGAGGCAAGCGCAAAGTCCGCAGGTAGCAAGCAGTTCATCGCCTCGCAGGGCATGCCCACCCGAGCGAGTTCTGCGAGAGTTTGTTCAAACGCTTGGTCATCCATCCGTGTGACGTTCGTGAAGTGCATTTCAAGGTAATCACAACCCGCGGCTTTCGCCAGCTCTGCCTTGTCTGCGCCGCAACAAATGCCGATTTTCATCGTAGCCCTCCTTATATATGTACGTTGATTTGCTCGGCAGTCCCTTGGCCCAGCGCCTGTTTGGCTTGCGCAAACGCGCCTGAAATCCCGCCAACAAAACAGCCAATGTCGCTGTTCCACAAAATGATGCCCATGCCCTGCTGCGCCCAGCGAATTTGCGCGCTGATATCCCACGAGCTATGGTTGCCCATGCCCACGCCGCGCGCTTTGCATACTTCAATCACGCGCGCAACGTATTGCTCAAACAGCGGGTGATCATACTGCTCGGGAATGCCTAGGTTGATGCTCAAATCATGCGGGCCAATGAACACGCCGTCCACGCCCGGCAGCAGCAATTGCTCTAGGTTATCCACCGCCACCCGGCTCTCAATGTTCAGCAGCACCAGATAGCCGTCGTTATATTTGTCTAAGTAGGCCTGTTCTTCAAACGAAAGTTGCTCGCGGCCATCCAGCACCGCACGCAGCCGCTCGCCCTTCAGCGGGCGATACTTCACCGCCGCCAGCAGCGTTTTCACCTCTTCCACGGTCTCCACATAGGGCGCGATTACGCCCTCGGCGCCATGTTCAATGGCATGAAATGCCTCTTGATATGTACAAGCCGCAATGCGCACAATGGGTGCAATGCCCATGGCCCGGTAACAACGCAGCATCCAGCCGCGCGTTTCGGGGTTCATCGGTAGGTGTTCGCTGTCAATGAACACAAAATCTACGCCGGTTTTGGCAATTTCCGCCGCCCATTTTGGCGACGTTGACCCCACCAGTGTGCTGTATACTACTTTGCCGCCCGTGAATGCTTGCTTTAGCTCATGTCTGTTCATCGGTTTACTCCATCATTAGCGTATTGAGATGCTGAAAAAACCGCCGCACATCCTCAAAGTCGGCCTCGCCCAGCGCAAACACCATGCGGCCATAGCACGCTAGCTTTTCTTCGTCGTCATAGTGATACCCAATGGCGGAGCAGGGGTTGCCTTTGCACGACAAACAACTGTCAGCCGCGCTAAAAATACGTTTGGCCGCCTGCGGGTCGTTTTTCCCTATTGCGGTGAGGGTTTGTACAAAGTAATCTGTCTTGCGATACCACTCTTTTGTTTCTTTGTCGCACAAATAGTACCAACCAAAAGTTTGTGACGGTTCATGTTTTAGTCGCGTTGAATTGGGGAAAATCGCGTAGGAAATGCCGAAATCGGGCGAAACATAGTTGGTTTTTCGCTTGTCCACACTGCGCTTGAACTTCAGCGGTTGCAGCGATTTCATGAAAACGTCCATGTCGATAACGCTGTTTTTTAGCTCTGTCGGCATTTGCATTAGCATATTTTGAAATGACATAAAACATTACCTCCCATGCTCTGCGCACAGCAATGCAAATGCGTGCTGCATGTTTTCGGCGCAGTCCAGTGCAATGCCCAAGAAATGACATTGACGATATTCCACTCCCTCAAAGGTGTAATGCATTCTAACCGGGCAACCGCCTTGCCGGCAGCACTTGCAGTCATCGTAACGAAATCCTCTTTTGATGTGTTCGGGCATGCTTTCAACCAAGTGCATGTACTTGGCGCAATTCGGTAAGGGCAGCCTTGCAGCGGCACTGCCGTTTTCCTCCACGTCAATGCGCAGGATGAAATATTCACTTCCCGCTTGGTGAAATGCTGCGCTGTTGCTGTTGATCACCGTTTCCCAAATTTGATATTTTTCGCCAAGTTTTACTGTGAAATCGAATTTACTGCGCATGTTTTGATAAAGCCGCAGCACCAGTTCGCCCGGCTCGCCGCCAATGGCCTGCGCATAATCTCGAAACGCGGCATCTTGCGCAGCGTGCGGCCTCAAAATCGTATCAATCGAACAATCAAATAAACTTGCCAGCAGCGGCAGCGTTGCTGTTTCGGGCAAGGTGTGTCCATTTTCCCATTTGCTGATGGTTTGCACAGACACACCCAACTGCTCAGCCAATTCCTCTTGCGTCAGATTGTTTTGACGGCGCTTTTGCGTGAGTTGATTGCCAATGCGAACATTGTCTAACATAAAATTCTCCTTTAATATATGATAAGACAAGTGTATACTAATTCACGCCATTTGTCCATCACGCAGCGTGTATAGTTTTTTGGCATAACTTAAACTCAAGTTTAAGTCTTTTGGCTTTATGCGCTCATAATAGAACACAGCGAAGCGACCGAGCCGCACCGCAGGTGCTATCGCAGGATCGGTGCGCCGGCCACGATTTCCGTGGCAAGCGGATGGCGGATTTGCTCAATTTGCCAAGACGCAAGGGCATTGCCGGGCTGCTCATTCAAGCGAATAATCATGGTGCGCACCGCCACAAGCTCTTGGCGTTGATTGAACTCATCGAGGTTAGTGTCCTCATAAAGCAGATACTCCACCACAAGCTCCACCGAGCCGCCCACGCGATTGATGCCAGTCACGCGCGGCACGTAAACCACAAGCTCGCCTGCAAAGGGCACCAAAAATGCCTGTTGCACAGGGTCGAACCAAAAGTCATAGACATAACGGCTTAGTGCAGCGTAGTGCGGCAGGTCAATGCCAAACAGTGCACGAAACATGTCTGCCACGGCTTGCTGCGGCACAACAAGATTGCCGTAATCGTCCATGTTGAAGTCTGCGGGCGTGTTGTCTTCACGCCGCAGCAAGGCTGTTAGTGCGATATCCACCAGCTGCGCGGGATTATGCGCATGTTCCGGCGCACTGAATGGGTCCGGCGCACGGGCAACCACATTGGCCAAAAAGGCCTCATAACTGCGACGTTCTGCGGGGTTGTCTACCCAGTTTTGCACGCCGCGCACCGCCGAGCCAATCAAGCTCACCGCGCCAACCACCGCCAGCACCACTACCAGCAACCCTAGCGGAAATGCCCATTTATGCGTTCGTTTGTGTTTCATATGATTCTCCTCTTCTTGTTCTTTTTTTGCAAAAAAAGAACCAAAACCACCTGCGGTGGGGCTCGGTCGCTTCGCTGTGTTCTATCATAGCCTGTGGAAAACCTCCACGCGTAGCGACCAATTGCGCATTACGAATTGCGAATTGAATTACCGACACTGCCCACTACCAAACACCACATACTTGCTGCTCGTCAGGTGCCGCAAACCAAGCGGCCCGCGGGCATGCAACTTCTGCGTGGCAATGCCGATTTCCGCGCCCAAGCCGAACTCGCCGCCATCTGTGTAGCGCGTGGACGCATTCACGTACACCGCAGCAGCATCCACTTGCTGCGCAAAAGCCTGCGCAGCCGCGTAACTTTCCGTTACAATGCACTCACTATGTTTTGTGCCCCAACGCGAAATATGCGCCACAGCCTCGTCGAGGCTGGCCACCACCCGCACTGCAAGTGTCAGATCACCAAACTCCACACCCCAGCTGGCTTCGTCGTGGCGAAACTCCACCTGCGGCATTTTCTCGGTCATCATCGGCAGGAATTTCTCGGCAACATCGGCATGCATCAGCACCGTTTCACAGGCGTTGCACACGCTGGGCCGCGAACACTTGGCGTTTTCCACGATGGCCAGAGCCATGTCGAGGTCTGCGGCAGCGTCAACATAAGTATGGCACACACCTGCACCGGTTTCAATCACCGGCACGCGAGAGTTTTGCACCACGGCGTTAATCAGCCCTGCCCCGCCCCGGGGAATCAGCACATTAATCAGACCCACAGCTTGCATCATGGCCGTTGCGCTGTCGCGGTTGGTATCACTCACCAGCTGCACGCAATCTTCAGGCAGTCCTGCGCCTGCAATGGCACCGCGTAAGATATTCGCAATGGCCGTATTGGAGTGAATCGCCTCACGTCCGCCGCGCAGGATGACTGCGTTGCCGCTTTTCAGGCACAACGCCGCAGCGTCGGCAGTCACATTCGGGCGAGCTTCGTAGATCATACCCACCACGCCCAGCGGCACGCTCACCTGCTGAATACGCAGCCCATTCGGACGCACGCCACCGCCCAGTACCAAGCCAAGCGGGTCGCTTTGCTGCATGATGTCCAGAATGCCCTGCTGCATGCCTGCGATGCGTTCGGGCGTCAGACGCAGGCGATCTTGCAGTGATTCCCGCATGTTATTCTCACGCGCAGCAGCAAGATCCTGCTCATTGGCGGCAAGAATCTCGCCCTGCTGTGCATGCAACGCATCGGCCATGGCTTGCAGCGCAGTGTCACGCACAGCACTGGATGAAATCGCCAGCAACGTTGCAGCTTGTTGCGCATTTGTGCCTAGTAATTCAATCATGCTTGCCTCCTAAATAGTGTTCCAATTTGTCGCCCATCCATCAAGGCATAGAGATTTTCCGGTGCGGCGTTGGCGATCACGGTGTCAATGCCCGCTTCAGTCGCCAGCTTTGCCGCTTGCAGCTTGGTGAACATGCCGCCGGTGCCGCGTGCACTGCCGGCATCGCCACCCAGTGCGAGAATTTCGTCCGTCACACAAGGCACCACAGGAATGAGCTGCGCGTTTTCGTCTTCATTGGGATTTGCGGTATATAACCCGTCCGTATCCGTAAGCATAATGAGCGCATCGGCAGAAACAAGCTGCGCCACCATGGCGGAAAGCTTGTCGTTGTCGCCAAAGTTCAAGCCTTCTATCTCTTCAGTAGACACGCTGTCGTTCTCGTTGATCACCGGTATCGCCCCCAGCGCAAAGAGCCTATCAAAAGTATTCAGCAGGTTTTCGCGGCGTTGTTCGTGGGCGAAGTCGTCCATGGTCAGCAGCAGTTGGCCCACCTTGTTGCCGCACTCGCCAAAGTATTTATCATACATGAACATCAGCTCACACTGCCCCACGGCAGCCGCAGCCTGGCGCGTTGGGGTATCTTTCGGCCGCTCGGCCAAGCCAAGTTTGCTCACGCCCACGCTGAGCGCACCACTGCTCACCAGCGCGACCTCACGGCCGGCGTTGTGCAGGTCGCTGAGCGCCGCAGCCAAGCGGTTAATCATGCGGATATTCACCTTGCCAGTGGCATGCGTGAGGCTGGAGGTACCAACCTTCACCACAATGCGCTGGGCCTCTTTGATGGTGTTCATGGGTGTCTCCTATTCAATGGGCAGTGGACAATTGCCTATGCTTGTTGGTGTCACAAAACGTTGGCTTCGTTTGCGGCGTATGGCAAAAAATATGGTTAATACGAGAAAGACTGAGAACCAAAAAATTCCCGAAATTGCAAGTCCCCTGCGCCCTTCGGCCCTTTGTTCATTGAAGCTGCTTAATGAAGAGAGTTCTACCGCTTCAGTTCTAAAGGTGATCATGGGGATAAAGGGCATTGTTGCAATTTGCTCCAGCCAGATGTTTTCAACCCTGAAAAATACGGTTTGACCACTTTTCAAATGATCGAAATCGCCTATGTCATGTCTGAAAAAGGGAACTAGCCTGTCTCTAAATTCCACAGAATAAATAACAGTATCGCCTGCCCCTTCGCGCACGCCCGCTAGCGTAGCGGAAAATTCGGTGGTGTTCTCCTGCGTGAGTTCTGGGAAGGCCGCAGGATTTATGTGTAATGATATCATGATGATAAGCACTAAACAGGATAATATCGCGAACAAAACCACGGGAACCATCGATGGCTTTTTTCGTTGCATGTTCATCATCCCCCGCTCACCATCTCCGTCATGGTTTTTTCGGCTTTTTTGCTGCATTTGCCCAGCACGCACAATGCAAATTTCGCCGGGTTCAGCAGCTGCGCGGCATAGGTCTGCACTTGCTCAAGCGTCACAGCACGGTAGGCGGCGATGGACTGCTCCACCGGCACATTGTCGCGATAAAGCAGCTCGCTGCCAGCCACGCGTGAGGCTCGCGCCGCAGCGGATTCCTGGCTCATCACCAGACCTGCAGCGGCTTGCTCCTGTGCGCGTTTGAGTTCTTGCGCTGTGACAGTAGCAGGAAATTCCCGCAAGATGCGCAGCACTTCATCGAGTGCCTTCACCTGCGTTTTTTGGCTCAGGCCCAGCGAAATGCCGCTCATGCCCTCGGCCATATGATGGGCGTTGAAGAAATCCACCGAGTACACCAAGCCCAACTCTTCGCGCAGGCGTTGGAATAATCTTGACGACGTGCTGCCTCCCAGCATGGTGCTGACGAGCGCAGCCTGATAGCGCTTGGAATCGCGCCCCGAACAGCCGGGAAATGCTAGAATAATCTGGTTTTGCTCCACGTTTTTGGGCGTGAAGCGCACACCGGGCACAAACTTGGCCACGGTGATGATCTCGCTGCCCTCGCCGCGCGCTTGCATGCTGCCAAACAATTCCCCTGCCCAAGCTTGCACGGCAATTTCGTCAAACTTGCCGGCGATGGACAACACCATTTGTGCAGGATTGTAACGCGCGTTCATGTAGGCGCGCAGGTCGGCGGTGGTCATATTCTTCACCGTTTCACGCGTGCCCAAAATGTTTTTGCCCAGCATATGTGCGGGCCACACCATGTCATGCGCGATATCGAAGGCAAAGTCCTCCGGCAGATCTTCATACATGGCGATTTCCTCGGCCACCACGCCTTTTTCCAGCGTCAGATCAGCTTCGTCTAAACGGCAGTTTTGCGTCATGTCGGCCAATAGCGCCAGCATGTCGTGCAGATGCTCGGGCAAACTGCGCACATACAAGCAGGTGTACTCCTTGCAGGTGTAGGCGTTCATGGCTGCGCCACGGTCATCCGTCAGTTCAGCGATATCACGCGCCGAACGCGTGTGCGTGCCCTTGAACAGCATGTGCTCCAGCATGTGCGACACACCGGCCTGCGCGGGTGACTCAAAGCGTAAACCCGACAGCACACACAGGTTGACCGCGCAGCTCAGCGCACCCGGCATGGGGTCTAGGTGCAGGCGCAGACCATTGGCAAATTCGATGGTTTGACTCATGCAGCTTCTACTTTCTTGCATTGTGAGATGTCTACTTCTTTCAAGTGCGCGTCGAAAAATAGCCCCGGCGCACGCCCAGTGGGATACAATTCTTTCAGCGGCAGCAGCACAAAAGGGCGCTCGAGGGAGCGCGGGTGCGGCAGCGTGAGCTCAAAGCTTTCGCTCTTCATGCCCTCAAACACTAGCACGTCTAGGTCGATGATGCGGGCACCGTTGCGCTCGTTGCGCACGCGCCCCATTGCCGCTTCGATGCCTAGGCATGCACCCAGCAACGCCAATGGCGACATATTCGTTTGCAGCACCACGGCCATGTTGAGAAAATCCTCCATGGCGGCGCCTGCGGGCGGGTTTTGCGGCGGGCAAGCGTACACTGAAGACTGCCGCAGGATTTCGGTGCCCGGCAACCGCACCAGTGCGGCTAGGGCTTGCTTGAGATTTTCTTGCTTGTTGCCTAGGTTTGTGCCTAGGGCTATCGCTGCTTCACTCATGTCGGGTAAGAATCCTCCAAATTGTGTGTAGTTATGTTGTTGGGCGCGACAATTCCAGTGTAAAGGCAATGTCCTTTACAGCTTGCCGCACGGGGGCTTGCGGCTTGTGCACGGTGATCATTAGCCGATGCACTTGCGCAAATTCGGCCAAAATGGCCTCGCTAGTGAATTTTGCTGCGCGTTCAATCAAGTTGAACTTGTGCGCCGTGAACGCGGCGGCTGCACAGTCTATCACACGTGAATAATTCACGGTGTCGTCTAAGTTATCGCTGGTGCAGGCGGCTGACATGTCCGCCCACAGGGTGATGTCCAGTGCAAATGGCTGGCCTTGCTCGCGTTCGTGTGCATGCACGCCATGATAGGCATAAATCTGCAAGCCCTGAATGAAAATCTTCTGCATACATGCTTCCTTCTATTTTACATGATTTTTGCGACATTGTCAAGTAGCTGCGCTGCCTGCAAAGCTTCTCTCACATCGTGCACACGCAGTATGTTCGCGCCACCAAGCTGCGCAATGGTGTGCGCGGCGATGGTGCCGGGCAGGCGCTCGCTGGGCGGTAGGTGTTCACCCGTCACACGCTTGCGTGATGCCCCCACCAGCATAGCCACATCGTCAACTTTAAGCTTGGCGATGTGGCTCAACAGCCGCAGATTATCCGGCTGGGTTTTGCCAAAGCCAATGCCGGGATCAATGCACAGCTGTGCACGTGTGATGCCAAATTGCTCGGCTTGGCTGATCATGGCGGCCAGTTCATCGCGCACGCAAGTGACGACATCCGGCGTGTAGACCGGCATGGCATCAGCTCCGCCGCCGTTATGCATGAGCACCCAGCCCGCGCCATGATGAGCAATCACCTGCGCCATTTCGGCTGTTACATGGCCGCTAACATCGTTGATGATTGCCGCACCGTGTTGCAGGGCTTGCTCGGCTATCTCGGGGCTGAACGTGTCAACTGAAATAGGCACGCGCAGTTTGCCGCGCAGCTCAGCGAGCACTAGCAGCAGGCGACGCAACTCTTCAGCAGGCGGCACAGGAATACTACCGGGTCGGGTGGACTGTGCACCAAGGTCGATGATGTGCGCGCCGTCGGCCTGTGCTTGCAAGGCAGCGGCTACCGCCCGCTCAGGTGAGACATTCACGTTGCCGTCGTAGAAGGAATCGGGCGTGAGGTTGATGATGGCCATGATGGCAGTTTGCGTTGTGATGAATGAAAACAATAAATAGTCCCCCACGAAGCGCTTAAAGTTTTTTTGGTTCTTTTTTTTCAAAAAAAGAACACGCAATCTCTCCTCGTGTTGCGCTGGTCATCGTTCGCGCGCCCATGGCGCCCGCCCCGCGCATGCTCATGCACAGGTGCTCAGCCTCAACTTGCACTGCAACGCCCGCGCAGGGCATGCCCATGTGCAGAAAGTCTGCGATTTGCGCCGTCATGCGCTCTTGCAGCTGAGGCCGCCGGGCATAGCACTGCACAATGCGCGCCAGCTTGCTCAAGCCAATCACGCGCCCTCCAATGGGAACATACGCAATGTGCGCGTGTCCGAAAAACGGCAGCAGATGATGCTCGCACATGGAGTAAAACGGAATATCACGCACGATGACGGGCTCGCTGCCGCCCTCCTGCGTGAACATCACTAGGTGCTGCGCGGGGTCTTCATGCAGCCCAGCAAACAGCTCGGCGTACATGCTTGCCACGCGCTGCGGAGTATCGAGCAGACCCTCGCGCTGCGGATCTTCGCCAATGGCAAGCAAAATTTGATGGATGGCTTGTTCGATTTTCTTCTTGTTCATGTGTCTCCTATACCGTGACCGGGAAAATCCGGATAATATTGAGCTGCTCCATACTGGAGTGGTAGACGTTGCGCGTGCTGATGAGCGTGCCGTTAGGGTCTGCGGCAGCAAGAATGCGGTGGATGCGTGGGTTGCGGCCAAACAGTAGCTCAATGGCTTGGGCGTGGGCCTCGGGGCTGGTCATGCGTAACTCCACCACACCGCGATCAGCATGCACGGCCTCAATAATCGCCGCGGCAATGCGAATTTCCGCATAACGGTCAATCTCGCTGAAGTACAACCCACGGCGACGGAAATAGTTTTGCGCCTGCGAGTTAGCCGCATGGCGACTTGGGGTAATCTCGTGGCTGGGTGCAAGCTCAACCGACGACAGATTAAAATAAGCACGGCTGACGATTTCGCGACCACCGTCCATCACCGGATCATTCCACGTGGCGTCCAAGTGATACCAGTTGTTGCCGATTTGCACTTTATTCCACGCATGCGGGCCAGAAAACGCTGCATTGGTTGCGTCGCCCGTCACCACAAACGAGGGAATGCCGTGTAGCTCAAACAATAGCTGCATGGCCTGCGCATAACCCACGCAAGACGCCAGTCCGCGAATCAATGCGCCATACACCGTGGCTACATCACCATTGCCATCGGTGAGGTCATCGCTATAGGTTGCACGCTGCACCACGTAATCATGCAGGGCAAGCTGAATGTCGAAGTCTGTGCCACCTTGCGGCACGGCAATGGCCTGTGCCGCTTGCGCCACAGCATACACGCGGCGTTGGTATTCCTCATGCGTCAGACGATATTGCGGCACAAAGGCCACCACGCGATCGTTTTGCGTGCGAATGCGGTAGTGCGTGGTGGAAATTTGAAAGAACATGGGTTGATCCAGGGTAATGGCGCTGAAGACTGCCCGCATGTCGTCTTCGGTGAGGTTGGGCATGGCAATGCTTTCGGGAAAATGCGGCAGCTGCTCAAAAATAGCGCGATAGGCCTGCTGTTGCAGCTGTGTGAGGTTGCTATAGTGATAACGAAATGTGCCGGCACGTTCCAGCTCAACCGGTTGGATGACGGGGGGCAATGTGGGCTGCGTTTGCACGGTGGGCAATGGCCGCAGCCAAGTTTCCACCTGTGCAGGCAGGCCGCCATTGAATAGCACCACCGCCAGCATCACCAAAATAACTGCTAGCAACGTAAACAGCGCAAACCAAGTGCAGCCGCTTTTTTTATGTTTAGTTTGGGGTTCGATGTTTTCGTCAAATAGTCCTTGTTGTTGATTCATGTGTGGCCTTTCTTCCACCTGCGGTGGGGCTTGGTCGCTTCGCTGTGTTCTATTATCGTTTCATAAATGAACATCGCCGAATGCGGCTAAAGTTTTTTGGTTACTGTTTCAAAAAAGTAACACAACTACACAACCTCGATTGTCAGCTCTTCCGGCTCGGCCAGCAGCGCCATAAGCATGTCGCGGCGGGCGAAGAAATCCGGGTGAGAGATGTCTGTGGTGAGGTTGCCGGTGAGATGGCCAAAGCGGGTCTCCAGCACGGCATGCGATTGCGCGTGGCGCGGCACCATGTGGGTACGTAGGATGTGCGCGAAAAGCTCAGCCTGGGCTTGTGGGCTATGCGTGCCCAAATAGCGCAGGTAACGCAGCAACATGTCGCCCTGCAAGCGCTGGCTACCCTCGGCTAGGGTGAGCGTGAAATCGCCGCGGTGGTCAATGTGTTGCGGTACTTGCACGGGTACCACACCCATAGCGTTGATAAAACGGATAAAGTCTGCGTCTCGCCCGGCAATGTAGCGCGCAGACGGTGTGTCGGTGAGGATATCCACTGCCTGCTGCAAACCGCGCACGCCGCCAGTGCGCAAGGCGGCATCCAGCAAACCTTCGCCGGCTGTGACAGGCTCAACGACAAAGCGGCGCTGAGTAATGTCTGCATGCAGCAAAAATACAAAGCGCAGGTGTTGCGCGGCATTATCGTGCACAGCGATGAGCAATGTGGTTTCGCCAGTGTGTGCCCAAGCATCGGGGTCATGGGCTTCGATGGTGGTGAGCTCGCGGTTGAATAAGTCATCAAAAAAGTCGCTGCGCTGCAATACGACCGCCGAAAGCACAGCGAGGGCAAACAATACCACGCCAAAACCCAGCGCAAACCGTGTGAAAACATCGCGCTTGCGCCTTTGGTCGGGATTAAATTCAATGTTGGGTTGCTTTTTCACGATACATCAACCTTTCCGTCGCTCGCTGTGCCCTCTTATTCGTACAGCAAAACCGCCGCCACGGCGGGCACCGCAATTTCACGGCCACAGGGCAGCCCATACGTTATATCATGCGCGTTGGCGTTTGCAATAACCGTCAGCGTGCCAACTTCATAGCACAGACAGCCCATGGCCGCGCTAATCATGCGAAATTCAGCGGTGAGGTCATGGCTGCGGCGCAGCTGGCCCAGCGTGCGATAGTGCTTTAGGAGGTCTTCGTCCTCGCTGCCCCAAGGATAACATGCACGGTTGAAGGGGTCTTGCCCGCCCTGCAGGCCAACTTCATCGCCGTAGTAAATGCAAGGGTTGCCGGGCAAGGTGAATTGCAGCGCCGCACAAAGTTTGAGCCGTTTGCGGGCGATGTCCAGCAAGTCAGCGGGGATTGGCGCAGGCTCGCGGCCGGGAGTTTGCCCTGCTAGGCGGTTCAAAATGCGCACGGTGTCGTGCGTGCCAATGTGATTCATCAA
>Ga0123352_10004811_pt1 | contig 20054 bp, 17 predicted proteins | sample TergutLab28metaG_FD_89700 | JGI IMG/M metagenome (GOLD analysis project Ga0123352, IMG submission 89700) | Labiotermes labralis P1 segment gut microbial communities from Petit-Saut dam, French Guiana - Lab288 P1 | ecosystem: Host-associated > Arthropoda: Insects > Digestive system > Gut ...
CTACTCAAGAAATTCCCCGCATTTTATGGAACCCGAAGGTTCATTACCGCACTCACAAGCGTCTGCCACCTGTCCCTATCCTGGGCCAACCCAATCCAGTCCACATAATTTCATTTCCCTGTGTATTTTGCGCGATGCTTCCCCTAGAAACACCCCCCCCCCAGGAGATCCGAGTGGGGGAGTAGTTTACATCGGGATTGTTTTGTCTCCAGAGGAAGCATCAAGCCTGCAAGTATTTCTTAACATGAATGTTTTACAGGGAGGGCTTGTTAGCACCTCGCCCAACCACCAAGCTGGAGGACCACCCCTTGTCGGCTGTCCACGACTATTTATTCAATTTATTCTCAGCTACCCTCCATAAAGGAGGCCGTTCCTCTATCCGTAACCTGAGGACACGCCATGCCGTGGTGACAGGGACCCACTACACATGGATTGGTCGCAGTACGCTTACTGTAAGTGATGTGAACAGCACATGACGTACTCACCGGATGGTGACTGGGACGAAGTTTTGCTGATGGATAGAAACTTCTGCTTGACGTTCTCGAATTGAAGAAGACGGTGGATGCATCAGCCTTGGGAATCAAGAACTGATGGAGGAAAACTTTAAACTACGCAAGATACAGTGAGAATTGCCTGATAAGTTCAAAGAATATTACGAACTAAGTATAAAAACTTTTGACTCTATTTTGGATAGTGTGAAGGATGATTTGCGGGGTTATTTTAATTTCAGAAATTGCAATGAAGCAGGAGAGAAACTTACTGTTGCACTGCGGTACGTAACCGTTATTGTGGTAAAGATAACAATAAATTACATTTGCAAAATGTTAAATGCTATAATAATTCGGTGTAATCTAAAGGGATATTACACAAGAAAAAGTAGCAGCTAAACTAAACTGGAGTATGCAACAGATTTACAAACATAAACACAAACATCAGTGATATTGCAATAACACATGTGCTTGAAATTGTTCAAGGTATAAAACTACGTAGACGGAACTGGTAAAACAATTTTCTTAGTCAGCAGTAGGGATACCCCTTTAGAAGCTCTCAGAATTGAGCTTCAAACTGACGTGGCAATAAATCTGCGTTTGATATACAGGGCATAGCGATGTAGGGGATGAAGTGTCCGAATTCCGAGAAAGTGTTGAATCGAGACTTGGTGCAAGCGGAGGTGAAGTTACAGGGCACGAACTGTTAGATGCTGTGGGAACACTATTAAAAGGTGGCGAAAGATTTTTAAAAAAATTAAAATTATCCTGGTCACGCTTCTCAGAAATTTTATTCTCAGTCCCAGTCTTTTAATGTCGTCAATTTGTTGTTAATGGACGGTAAAAGACTCTATAGGAACATGTAGGCTTCGTCTTCGTCGGTTTGGGGCTTTTCATTAGGCTTTCTTCCGTTAGTTTACTCTTCCTTTTCTCCTAACGTAAAGCTTCTTCTTGAAAGTTTACCTTTATTTTTGTCCCTAGATATTACTTTGATTGGTGTTCATTGGAAACACCTTCACTGAATTCATCATTGTCATCATTAATCGAAACGTATGTTGAAATATTATCATCTTCAAAATTTGGGGAATTCCCAAAGGCTGATTCCTCAGCCGCTGGTACATTGGATAGTGTGAGTCGTGGGATCATTACAGCCCCCCCCCCACGAAAGACATCGTCGGGAAGTATTACCATTTCGATTCATGTGTTGTCCCTGCTGCTTGGCCAGATTTTGTGCAATGTAGCTTTTCCAGTTCTCTATGATACACATCTATCAACCTTTCCCACGTCTTTTTGCTTTCGTTTACCCGAAAGAAATTCTTTTTAGGTACTGGCTATAACAGACTTCAACGACATAAATTTGTAGTATTTTAGTGTAACAAGGAGTGTCTTTGTCAGTTTCTTACCATCCTGCAGAAATTTAGGAACTCGCTGTGTTTCGTTCAATAAGTTAGTATACAATGCAATCGGTAAAACAATACACTAATCGGTATAATGTGAAATTTAAAATGTTATATTTAATGAATGGGAATGCTTGTGTTTTCAGATATTTTTCGACAGGACAGTCGTTCCGTTTCCTTGCTTTCTCATTTTGGATGGATCATTACATAGCAGGAAAAACAGTGGATCAATTTCTTAACAGTTCCGGACCAAGACAGGCTTTTGTACATAGCTGTTAAGCTTCAAGGAAGATGAAATTTTCCTAATGTTATCGGCTGTAGAGATGGAAAGCACATACGCATTGACTGTCCTACATAAGCTGGATTACAAGGTGTCGCAGATTCTGAAAACAGGTTCATTTTTACAGACACAGGTATTAATGGTAAACAAAGTAATGGTGATATCTTTTCTGGGTCTACTTTGTATAACTTCTTGGAAGACTTTGAGTCTACCTTACAAAGCCTAAGAGTTTTGAGGGAAGTGGAACAGAAATGTTTTTCTTCATCCTTGAGGATAAGAACTGTCCTCTAAAGACGCACATAAATGAAGCCTTTCGCGAGAAAGAATTTGTCAAGTAAAAAATGTGTTTTCAATTGCAGGCTGTCGCAAACAAAGAGATGCCATGAGCGTGCCTTTGGTATCCTAATAGCAAAATGGTAATTGTTAAATAAAGCAATAGAAACGAACCTCATTAAAGCTGAAAGAACAGTGAGTATATCTGTTTACAGCATAACATCATCATAGATTTTGAAGGAACAACACATGATCATTCTGTTCTTCAGGAACTGTACAAATTCGTGGATCCCGTCAGGCCAAAATAAATGTCAGCAGTAGATCATTCAGTCGGTCCTCAAAAGGAGCAATAGGTATAAGAAATGCTTTCAAAGCATGCTTTAACGTACCTACTTCAGGTATACTATCACAGAACCAGCAGGTTTATTTGCGATGAGTGTTCACTTTAGCAACACATCATGGAACATTTGTTTATGCATAAAATATGTGACAAATATACGTTCGTAACAAGAGTTACCATTCTGATATAAAACGTACCAAAATTAAAGGTATTGTATGTATATAAGTAAGTAGTAACTTATTTCAATTGTGTTATTATTTTAGTGCTTGCCTGTAACATTTACACAGTGCGGTCCAAAAGTTTTAGGACCTGTTTTTTAAAATCGAAGACATACTTTTTTTACTTCAAAATAAGCTCCATTGGCATATATACTTCAGAATTTTGTCGCTTTGCTTCGGGGTCATAGACAAAACACTAGGTCTCATCTCCCGTAATAATTTTGTTAAAAAAAATGTTTGTCTGCACCGGCCATCGCGATAATGTCTTCGCAAGATGTAACTCAATCTTCCTTCTGCTCAGGTGTTAAGGAGTGTGGAACAAAACCTGCACACAACTTTCTCTTTCCCAAATCCTCTTTCAGAATCCTAAGAACTACAGTCTTGGGGATGTTCAAAGATTCTGCTATCATTCTTGATGCGATTCGACGGACATTTTTGACCAAATCAGCAACAGCAGCAATGTTTACCTCAGTTCGAGTCGTTTTCGGACGGCCACATTTCTCATCTTCTACCAGCTCCCTTCCGTCTCGAAATCGAGAATACCATCTAAAAACGTTTGATCGGTTCAGAGGATCATTCCCATAAGCCTTTTGCACGGATGCTAGTGTTTCTGTCGCAGATAGACCGGCTTGGAAACAAAATTTTGGGGCAAGTCCATGACGTATAAAGAAAATTGACTTTACAAGACAAGTTATAACTCGTACACTGTCGAAGATAAACAAGCGAAACTCGGTGTGTGAACGGATGTTGGATGGCCGATAGATCGCTCTAGTTCTGTTATTAAAAAAAAAATCTGTCCTGAAACTTATAGATCGCGCTGTGTAATTTCTCTCTTATTTCTTTCCAAAATTTTGCCTTGTGATCTCTGTTATGGTAATTTTTGTCTCTTTGGTCCCCAAGAGGCGGCATATCACTAACAAGTTCTATTAGATACATTTTGTCCATTGCAACGACATTCGAATGCTATGCAAACTGTCGGCTCGAAACAAACCCACTATCTTGAGTCAGACAGTCGGCAGTTGTTGCGAGACAACATTCCAGTCGGATCGGTTTCAGTGAACATCAACAGCAGTTTCAACATTTCTACTTCCTTGTCTAGAGTCTGTCCAGACTATTGTGTTGTGTCGGTTCTTGCTCCAATGTAATCACGACCTTCAGTTACGTAGCACGTGACAACCTTTGACCAAACACATCAAAACATCTGTGGTAGGGGCAACATGACAACATCGTGCGAGCCTTTGACGAACAAATGCTGCGAGAAATTTGCTTGCTCGCACTGTGGTTGTGATTTTATTTCTTTCGGTTGTCATAATCCGAAACCGACGGTTTGCATATTAGCGTACACTTTATTTTAATTATGTTTGTATAGGTTTAGAATTTTTTTATGTCAGGAACTGCACAGTACTGTGGAAGATATTGTGTTATCGGTATCTTATAGTGACACACAGTAATGTATAATTTGGCTGGTTTCAGTCAGCGTCGCGGTTATATACTTATCGGGGAAGAAAACAGCCAACATATTGAAGGTGAAGAAAGACTAACATGTTATGGATACAAGACCAATTATTGCAAACGGTTTCTTTTCCATGTAATTGCAGTCCTATTTGCTGGCATACCGTACGTGTTGGTGCAGTGGTGTTGCCAGTACGCGACTTACACAAAACATTCAAAATGTTCATTGAAGGAGGCAGAGATGCTACTAATTCAGGTAATTAAGTTAGTATTTATTTTATGCATTGCTTTCCAGTTGTGGGGAACAACAACAGAATCAAGATCATGCTGAAATAGAATGCCGAAAATGTACTTGTTATCAAGCCCAGAAATTGTGATCCGATCTGGTTTTCAGAGCACTAAAAACCAGTTATTTTGGCATTTGTTTTGTATAGGTGAGATGTGACATGTCATGCTGTCAAGGAAAAACACGGTCCGAAAACAAAATGTTCAGACATGGAAGGATGCCATAAGTGAATAGGTTAGATTAGATGTTTTATAATGAGAACTGTGTGATTTGTGAGGTGTCCGAGTATTGTCTGAGTACTGAACAGGAGAACGTAATGGGCTGGAGATATATAAGAGATGTGAGTAGAAATAGAGGGTGCAGTGTAGGATTGCTGCCCACATATTCTTGTTACATAGAACTGTACGCTAATGTACATGTATCATTATCTCAAACAACTTGTAACATAGACAAGATTTGGAGTTGAACCTGTTAATTGAAGTTTATTATAAAACTTGTAGTTAATAGTGTGGAGATGATTTGTAAGAGTTGGTAGACATTAGCTGTGTAGGGTTGCCACTGTTGATAGTGACTGTCTTGCCCTTGACACTTATTTTAGCAAGTAATGAAAGGTTCAGGAAGCTGATGATGAAAGACATGGCATGGTCATTTTCAGCCTAAAAGCTTGAAGTTTCTTTCACCAAAATGAAAGGTCATGGTCTAACCTCTCTTTTCTCATTAACTTGCAACTTGAGGAGTTGTCCACTTGGGTATCAACAAAAGGAAACTGTAAGTGTAACGTGGGGACTGTGATTTCGTTTGTATCATGTGAGATTTGAAGTTCTCACAGGAGCACTCCTGAAGATTCCAGTCATCTGCGATGTGATGCTGTGTTTGCCCAGTGACACAGCATCACATCCTGGCAAGACTTGTCTGTACATACTTTAAATGATTCATGACCACGCACTGATGACTTCTAATGAGAAATAACCAACAATTGTATATACTGATATATGCGTTTATTGTATCAGCGTAGCCTCCTACCTGTTGTGGCCATCTTCAGGGAGGTGTTCTCGGAAGGAACATTGAAGTATTTTGCAGATATAAAATGTTAAGTTTTAGGTGAAAGGTTTAAAAACTATGTTAGAATATAAATTATTGATAAATTATTTGTGTTGAATTGTGTATTCGTATGCTGTGTAAGGTAACACTATCCTGAAATGTAAGAAATATGTGTGAGTGTGGGAGGTAGGTAAAATATAAGTAAATAAATAAACTATGTGCTATAGTAGTTGTATTGTAGATAAGGTCGAAAAGGGGGTTTTCATCTTTCTGAGATTATTCATTGATGATAGTGCTATGTCATTGACAAAGCTGAATATAGAAGTTTCTAATGAATGCATTCATCAACATTTGTACACTGGGTGGAGTAAGGACGTGGTGATGTTCATGGGTCTGTATTCGTATTTGTTGTGAAGGATGTGGAGTTCGTAAGCAGATGGGGGTTTGTTGGAATTGATGTATCTGACATGTTCTGCATTCTAATTGTCAACCAGTTTGACCTGTATTGGAGAGGTGGCAGGTAATTGGTATATGCCACTGCACATGTATGTATTGGTATTATTTCTGTGAATTTTGAGTATATCATAGATTGCATTATTTGTACGGAATGTGATTTGGATATTGGTGTTCTTGAAAAGATTTGTGAAATTTCTTATCATTGGGTTGTGCATGTGAAGGTGACCTATTTTTTGGAGTTGGAAGGTGTATTATTGTGTGAATGTGGTAAAGTTATTTTTTAGTTATCTGTGAATTGAGCTTTCACCTTCTCCCTTCTGATGTTCAAATTCAATACAGTGAGGCCAGCAGACACAACATCACCACCACCTCCACTGGGTACATAACATACTGACAACCATTTTCAAACATATACTATAATATATAATTAATTTATTTGTCAGTATTTTAACTACCTCTTTCACACACATTTCTTGTATTTTAGGATGGTGTTAGTTTACACAGTATATGAACACGCAATTCAATACAAATGGTTTTAGCAACTTTTATATTCTAACATATACATTAAACCTTGTACTTATAACTTAACATTTTATATTACTTCAAAGAATACCTCCTTGAAGATAGCCACAATAGGTGGCCAAAACATGTAGGAGGTTACACTCATTATGCCGTAATAAGTCTACATATCAGTATATGCACTTGTGTTTACTGCTTGTAGCAACTAAATGAAACTTTAAAGCTAGACATTTGTGTCTTTAAAATTACAACCCAAGTGATAACCTGCATGGATTACAAGTTATTTTAGGTGCATTCGCAAAATTGCAAAGAAGTTATTGTGAGCTTTGTCATGTCTGCCTGTGCATCCACCTGTCGCTCCACATGCAACAACTCAGCTTCCACCAAACAGATTTGTATGAAATTTGATGTTTGAGTGTTTTTCAATAATCCGTTGTGAAAATTCGCATTTCTTAAAGAAATCTGACAAGAATAATGGGTAGTTTACATGAAGACCTATGTATATTTATGATATCTCACTGAATTCTTGTTAGAATGAGATATGTTTCTGACAGAAATTGTAGAGAAAGTCCACATACACATTTTGTTAAATAACTTTTTTCAGAAAATCCTGCCATTTGTAAGATAATGTGGAAAAATGCCATTTGTAAGATAATGTGGAAAAACATGGTAGATCCAGATGGGTCGTAGATGAGAGCATAGTGCAGTGCATGCGTTTTACTTGCTGGATGACAAAGGCTACAGACACACACTTGGAATGTGTAATAATTATTTCTTTTGCACAGCACTGATGGTTATGTGGACCTGCCTCAATGTTATGTTATGCGTATGTTGTCGGTCCTTTTCATCAGTTATCATATGCATGTAACCATTTTCATTGAAATATAGTACTTTGAATAACAAGTAACACAATATGGTGGTATTATGACAATTTCTTTATCCTTAAGGTTTTTGTAACCTAATTTGGATCTGTGGAATGTGAAAACAAACAAACAAACACACAATTTTGGTTGGGAAAATTGTTGAAAATGTGCCACATGACATAGTTAGTAATTGGAGGATAGTATATCATGATGGATTTTAGTGAAATAGGGTAGGAGGATGGGAGGTATGGCTCAGAATTTTGGCTGATTGTGGCCCTTCATGTTAGCAATGTTGAATGTGTGAATTCTACTACTGGAGTTTGGTCTGTTTTTTTTTTATTAGTTAATATTATTGGTGTGCTCTGCCCCTTAAACACAATTTTGCTTTTGTGCATCAATGGACAAATAGGGTATGTACACTGTAAGCAACTGTAAAGGCCATGCTATAGGCATTTCATCATTGAAGAGGTGGAGAAAATAAGGATGTTTTGAAAAGTCAGCAGTGTAGCCAAATTCTGCATGATGTGACCATTCAAAAACAGGATCATTTAACTGCGAAAAATGGCAAAAATTGTTTGATATTGATTGCTTGTCCCATTGCTGACCACACATAACAAATGCTGTGTACGTAAATTTGTTCACGTTTGGTGTGTAGCTTTCTATAATTTCCATTCACAGGTGAAATTATTTTTGAGCCCTCCACTTTTGATTTGTATTTTTGAAGTATCGTGTTTGGTTAACGTATGTGCTTTATGTTGGTTAGTGTCTGATTTGTAGGATTTTAATATTTTCCCTTAGTTCCCTCTTGGAAATGCTGAGATTGCACCTTAACATAATCTGTGGGATGCAGGAAAGTGGAATACACAATAAGAATTAACAAGTTTTGGCAGTGACACCATCTGCACATATACTAATAAAGCAGGTGATTGGCTTTACATATTTCATCCACAATGTCGAAGATATGTTCCTGTGTAGAATGTCCTTCAGGTAAGATGTAAAACACAATTTCTTTAGGATTTTACCTTAATAAGTGTATCCAACTAAAACAGTTTCAAGTGCCGTCATATCAATGCATTCATCCAGCTGCACTGAAAAATTTAATGCTTGCTTGAATTTATGTATGTATTTGTGTTTCATTGTTTTTGGTAAAAACTTCTGGATATTTGCTACTATGTATTGTGTGGCCTTGCTGTTGTAACAAATAGATAATACGCTTCGAAAATGCTGTTTTAGTCTCTGATTGAACTGTTAGTGTTTGCTCTTGCCTTTCACTGTACTTTTTAATGTTTAAGACAAAACACATCCTCATTTTTATGTGCAGGATGTCTAGTAACTAAGTTGTTTTGTTGTTTTGTACTGTCCTTGGCCAGCACATCAGAACAAATTACACTGTGGTCATTACTTGTGTTAATCATTGATCATTATAATAAAAATAAAAAATTTCGTCTTTGTAGTTCCTTACTTTGCTCCTTGAATGTTTCTTTCTTCCTTCCTTCCTCTCTCCCTCCCAACTGCCTCCCTCCCTTCTTCCTTTTCTTTTTTCTGTCTTTCCCATCCAATTTTGCATCTTTGAACACTTTGACGTAACTTTTGAACTTCCATCAGTTAATAGCAACTACCATCAGCACTGAAGGTCATTTGTTTTAAGCTCTGAAGGAAGGAATATTTAGGGCTGTCTACTGTAGTATGTAATTGATTATGTCTCTTAAATACTGTTCCATAAATTGTGTGGCTGTAAATGGGTTTATATGTATATTCAAGCATCAGTATGATTTATGATACCACACAAGTGCCTGCTGCAAGTAAGTAACTAGGGTTTCACATCTAGTATGTCATTAATTTATTACAACATCTTGGAATTGAATGAAACACTGTGATGCTTCACAGGTTGTATTCTTTACTGGTGTTGTTAGGGTTATTCAAGAAGGGAGTGTACTGCACATGGGGAAAGAAGAAATTTATACGAAATTTTTATTGGAGAATCTCATGTGAGAGACAGTTGGGATGACTGAAGCAGATAAGAGGACCTTATAGAAGTGAGTTTTGTGAGGGTGAACTGCTTTGCACATTTTCACTTTAGAGTTCAGTGGCAGGGTTTTTTGTTATTGATTATGAAATTTTAGGTTACTGTACCTCCCATTTGGGGGTATGTGGTAGTGCTGTTGGTTGATGCACCGTGATACAAGCTGGAAGGTCACAGTTTATATTACTGTTGGGGTAATTGGAATTTTTCATTGACATAATCCGTCTGCACTATGGCCATGTGATTTCCAGTCTGTAACAGAAATGGGGTACCAGGGGTATCTCCTGGGGGGTAAAGGTGGCCAATGCATTGAGACTGACACCCTTACCACCTTCATGTGCTGATTATCTAGAATTCTGGGAGCCTTAGCCTCCTAGAGCCCTGTATTGGGATTGCATTACCTAGCTTGCCTCCCAGTTATTAATAATCTCACAGTGAGATATAACTTACTGCAAACTTTTGTTTTCCAGTACCGTCACACAGTGTACTTGTGTAGGGGGGGGGGGGAGAAGTGTTCTGTTTAAACATGCTGTCAGCTGCTCAGATTATGTATTTTTGAGCTTGTTGGTTTTAGTTGTTTTCCAAAGTAGTGTATTTTAATGAAAATGGTATTGTTAAGTATAACACTCATCTTCTCACAGTTTCCAGTACAGTTTGCATCTTGCTGCTGAATGCTAATGAGTGTTACACAAATTTTTTTGGTGATTTCATCACATGAAAATGCTTACAGAAACATTGTTAATATTGTGTTATGTATTATGTTTTAGATACTTCACACCATATCATGAATGGCATGTGTTTGCTTCTGGAATTCCATTTTGTGCAGTAACTAAAAAAACTACAGATCGGTTTTCCATTTCAAACATTACTGTAACGTCACAGCATCATCGCTTAAGCCTAACCTGTCCTGTAATTGCTAAGACTCTCTTTGAATCACTTTTGCAATAAGCTAAGAAGTGTAACTGATTTTGAAATGTCCCATTTTGCTCCTGTGCAGCCACTTTTCATATAAAATCCTGTGTGCTGCACAAGTTGGGCACACCTAGCTTACTACCACGTCTGCCTTTCCTCTGTGATCATATTTCTGATAGAGAGCATTTTGGTATTTTAAACCACGAGAACCTGGGCTTCCTGTTGGTCTGTGATTCTGATACTCTGCACAACTGCGGTATGCCATGAGATGTAGCATTTAATGGATGCATTGCATGGGTGGTGATGAAGAATTTCAGTACTGGATTGGGTTCTCCATGTACCACTCAGAGCTGCTTCTATTAGTGGGTGCAGGACCTTCATCTTAGTGTAATTATATGCCTGTGAAATTTCAGGATTCTCATGGCCAGTATTCCATAGAACGAATTTGTACATCAGTATGCAGTTGTCCTGGAGCAGGGCAGTTGAGGCATGTACGACACTTCCACCATCATCTGCTCAAATTTATCTGGGATGATGGAATAGAGGGTTTCACCAGACTACGTGGCCATGATAATGGCCAAACAAGCCTGTCTCAGCTTTATGAATCATGTGGATTTACAGCAGATGAGCAAGAACAGATGTAAGAATGAAACATCATTGTTATTTTGTGGATTTAAAAGTTCTGTAATAGTGGCTGATACTGTTTGGGGTCATTCTGTAACAAATCATTGCAGCTTAAAACTAACCTACTCTGATATTGATGAACTTAGGTAACCCACTGTAACCCACTAGATATGAATATGCGCACACTTCCATAATTTTAATTATTTCAGGCAATGCTGTAATTCCATGCTGTGGTACACAGACTAGGGTATTTCAAAATGTCGTACTTTGTACAGTACATGTGTATTTAAATTTATTTACACCCATAAGGCAAATGTAGCCTGTCCTGTGCTTTGTATCATGATAATCACAAATGTTCAGCAGCGTTGTGTGCAAGTGTCTGCTGCTGAATTTCACCCTAGTCGGACAATAAAAGTGGAAAGTGCATGTAGCAATTCATTTATATATTTCATTTTGTGATGGTGAGATTAGCAGATGTGTATGACAGGAAAGATATTTTGTATCTGTAAAAGAACATGGAAGAAGAGTTTACAAACAACAACAGTTACAAGTAACTTTCATTTTATACCCTAATTGTGTTCCTGAGGAAGTGGGCATAAATAAAAAGGCCTAAGTGAAAAATGATATTCCCATATGAAGTAATGCAATAGGGAGGGATTAGGGACAACTATACCAATGACAGTCTCTTTGTATATGGTGTATGTGCATTTTCCTGTTATTATTGTGTTACTGATAATCACCTAATGTGGAAATCAACAATTCATATACACTTTTAGCTTATGTAAATTGGGGAAGAATTTTTGACAAGTGTGCGCTTGTATTAAATGCTGAGGAGATGGGTTGAGGAAACTGGTGGTGCAAGGGGTAGCTGTGACAATGGAGGGGGAGGGGATCACCTGGTCAGATAATGAAGAGGTAGACAATGGTGATAGTAGCTGTGTTAAGATTACAGGAGGGTGAGGACCTGACTTAGTGCTTACTGTAATTTTTTTCAACATTATCACAACTTGAAACAGACATTAACAATGTGATCACTTTTTCAAGCCAATTTCCTTTGTCTGATTTCTCCTAAATGCAGACAGCCTTTTGCCATTTTTGGGGGGTTGCACTAGGGGACGTAGATTTATGTTTCTCATGCATTTAATAAGAAAAAACTGTTAAATATAGGCAAGTAAACACATAAGAGAATGTCTGTGTGAACTTAATGATGAGTGCATGGTGACTGACGCAGTTCAGAATGAGTGCACTGCCTCCTAGCTTGTTGTGTTCGTATGCCATGAATTTCATACACTTTTGGCAGTGTCCTAGTGTGCAGCCAGCCGAAGTGCATTAAACTGATAATGAGAAAGCATAAATTCAGAAGGGGTGTACATTGGCAAGAAGCATTGAAGCAAAAAGGCATTCAACAAATGGGCCTAAAATAAGAGCTACCTATACCTCTGTGCAACTGAAGTGGCGTATGCTAATTGTTTCAGCAGTGGTACCCAAGTGTCAAACATTGTATTTTCCAAATTCTGCGAAATGAGCCAAAGGCATATAATTACAGCTGCAGCATGTGTTGATCAAAATGTGTCTTCCATCCATGCTCACCATGGAAGTTCTGTAAGAGCAATAGGCTCATAAGTTATCTCAAAAACTTCTTGTATTTAAGATACAACATCTCCTTAAAGCCATGATGGATTTTTGAAGTGATGTCATTTTGCAACCCTACATGCTGGAAACAAGAATAAAACAGCAGTTGCAGCAACTGTGATATGACGTATATATTTGTATTCTATGTAGTTCATTGTGTTCACAGTTTCTTACTGTGTGCACATTACACCAATAGTCCAATCATACCATATATTGTAGTTAGTGTGTTGTAAGAATGTGAATGCCACTTTAAAATGTGTAGAGCAACAAATGACACGCACATTGACCATCATTGTATACAGATATGAAAGTAGGAGAGCTCTTCCTTCAGTTGCTGTTTTAGTGTTTTAGTCGTGGTTCTTGCATGTGTGGTTGCAGAGTGGCAGCACATTAGAATCAAACCGTGACCTTATGGCTGTAACATATACATGGTAATTAGAGCCCTCCAGTTGTTATGTGTGTATTCTAAGTTGCATGGACTGAATTTCTCTTTCAGTTGATTTTCAACCAGAAATAAAGATAAACAACAAGGGGATATTTCATCAGTGTACATTTGTTATATGACTCTTATACTAATGGAAACAAAAACAGTAGTGATAATAATTATGTTTGTTGTTGGTATTAACCCTGTAAAGGTGAAACTTATTTGTTAATATAGGAACTGGGTGTGTACTGCGCAGTAAACACTTTCCATCTTGGTTATAAAAACCAATTTGTTGGTTGCTGTTTTAAATCCTATACAAAACATATAAAAGGAATTTGAGGACATGTAGAATTTTTGAATGTTAGACCTGGTAGTATGTAAAGTTACCACTAGGTTCTAAAGGTTAATTATAATGTAGCAATTATTGCAATGGCACTTTGCCATAGCCATTTCATTACTGTGCTGTTTTGTAAATACATTTCAGTTCCATTGTATATGTTCTGCCATACTGTTGACAGATCAGTCCCAAGTGTTGTGTTTGCTTAGGCATTCCACTACATAATTTGTGTTAATACAAAGGTTCAAAGACTGAAATGCAGTGCTTTGTGTCATTATGCTGTTCACAGAAATGTTAGGTAACTAGCTGCCATTGAATCTGCCTTGTGTTCTGCCATCCATGTCCTCTGATACATAGTTCATATTAGCTACACACAGTGCTTGTTGGAAGTGTTAGGGTACAGCAGTAGGTTTCGCATATTCTTCATTGTGTTATCTGTGTAATTCTGTTATCTGTGGACCCCTGTAACTACTTACCACTGTGTTACAGTGTACAGGATTGCAGAGAGAGTAAAACAACAGAGTAACTAGAGCAGGTTCATAGTGTAACACATTGAAGATAAACCAGATTTTTAGGAAAAATGTTATAATAATCCATATTGTAAAAGAGTAGTTGTAACTTTGTTAATACATCTACCTGCATCTTTGGGTAAATAATCTAACTACACCAAAGTATTGTGAACAGAGGAGGTTGAAGTAACAGGTGTCTGAATTGTAAAGTTATACCAAAACATAGTGTTTTATAAGTGTCATTGGATTTTCAGGATCAAATTGTACGGAGAAAATGTGATCACAATCAATGTAAAGTCATACTGGCAACTGTTTGTGGAAGAGGTGTTCAATCCATTCTATATATTTCAAGCATTCAGTGTGATCTTGTGGTCCCTTGATGATTATTTTTACTATGCAGGTTGCATTGTATTTTTGACTGTAGTGTCAGTTGTCACTTCTCTTTTCCAGACACGAAAGGTAAGGGCATGTTTTGATACACCTTTATTCTTCTTACTTCCATACTATTAGCAGTGCCAACATAGTATGAGTAAATGTTTGAACCTTGTAGGTGAGAGTAACATAAGCATCATTCATTGTAGAGTTATGCAATTTAGAGTGTCGGGACTGCAAAAAATGTGGTTAAACACAATGTTTAACCCTTCACTGTATACTTTGAAGTCACTCTATACTTCCATTGACAGACCGTTGGATTTAAACAGAGTTTGTTCATTCTAAATGTGGAAGGGACATTTCCTATCTGCATGCCATTGCATTGGGTTTGCTAATTTCCTAAATTATTTATATGTAGAATGTAAAATAACATGGGTTCCTTGTGATATCTGCATTTAATTTGTGTTTACTAGCAAATTCATTGCTCCAGTGGTGTGTCACAGAGAGAGATATGAACCACCAAAATGGGGATTATGATTTCCTTCATAATCACTCAACCACAACAAGCACTATCTTTTTGTGTCTTGTATATACATCAGTGCTTTGTCAGCCATGGGATTGTGTTCTTGAAATACACCATCTCTAGTAAAATGACAAACAGAAGTAACTGAGGTCATAGTTCTCATGTTTTTACACTTGCCCATATGTGCATGATGAAGGAACATGGGGGAAGTGGAGGTATAATAACTTCATGCATTCTTAACCTTGGATGGCGGGGAGTGATGAGCATCATCCCACAATCACTTTACTATTGAATAGGAGGCTGTGTGGACACCAGAACTTGTTTGGATGTTTGGAGAAATGAAAAATTTCTTACCTTTACTGGGATTTGGTCAGTTATGTGCTTCTTTAATGTTGTAAAACTAGACAGGATGCCTAATATTAAACTCGGGATTTGAACCGTGATTCCCCTTGCCCATGCCATAGCCTGGACTCTATACTGACCACAATTCCATATTTAATAATGAATTGTACATTGTAAAACATGCTTATGAAAGTGTACCATTATAATAATCTGGAAGCTGGAAAACTTGATTTTCCAACAGAAAGCATCATTTGTAAGTGCATTCTTGTGTGTGTGACACAGAAAATTAACAAATAGCATACTGAGTTTTTATGATAGTTATGCATTGTGAATTGACCAGGAAATTGTGATGTGACTGTGTGTGCATACAATATGGTACGGGCATTGAGAATTTATTTGGTCTGGCTGGGCTCTGGAAACAACAGCAGATTTTATTTTTGGGGGGATTATTTTAGCTGCCATTTTTCAGTAGAAGTTAAAGGTGAAACCTTACACATTTGGCCTCCAATATCTACATATCTTTGTTCAAACACCAAAATTATTTTTAAACAGTCTTATAGCATTGTTAAGTAATTCATTCAAGGGTTACTGGCATGTCTACATTAAAGAAATATGTATTAATGGTAACATAGTTGGGGCAGATTGTAAATAGACTGGATTCTGTTCTGGCTAACATAAAAAAAGTAAGGCTTCAGGTGGATACAGGAAATGCATTTAAAAGTAAAATTTGGGGCTGGGCTGAATGTTTCTTGGGCAAGGCTAGTTGAAATTCTAAAATTTTGGGCATACTGACCTCACTGTACTATTCCCAAATCAAGATAGCTTATATAATAAAGTGACTGGGCTGTGGGCTGGAGCAGCAGAGAAATTGGAGGTTTGATTGTCAATGGTGCAGTGATTATGCTCTTTGTCACACATCTGGATCAGCTCTGGAGACCAAGGACCAGGACTTGGAGCTGACCAGTTACCTTTTAATATAATGGCTTATTAGCGTATTTTCCTTGTATGTTTTTATGGCACAACTCTTGATTAACTGAGTGTGAGGTTAACCTCACTTGGTACTGTAATTTTACACTGCAGCTGCAGGCATCCAAAATTCCATGGTTGGCAAAACTGGATATAAATGCAAAATTGCATAATTGAATTTTGCAGTTGGTGTAAAGTTGCTGTACTTCTGCACCATAATTGCACTTTTTTGAGCTTAGTGTTAGCTTTTGTGTTGAGATGTATCAGGGAGAGAAATTTGGTTGCTGAGAAATATAGCAGCAGAATCAGTGGGTTTGTCAGTGAAGAAAAAGTATGAAGACAAATTTTACTGTGTAGTTTATCTATTTATGCAGTATTTATTTTTTGTTTCAGCAAAGTGAAGCACTGAGAGATTTAGTTGCTACTGTGAATGCTACCACAGTTACTGTGTGTCGGAGAGACAAAGGTATGTTTGTTGTTGTCTTGTGCTGATGTAATTAGAAGGGCATATAAGTGCCATTGAAAAACATTGTCATTGTTTTTAAAGATGGTGAGAGTGTTAATATGAACATAAACTGAACTGGTGTTTGCCTGCTTGACTGAAAGACAAAATTATGAGTTTGTAATGAATCCTTTGAAATTGTAATTAAGCATTTTGGCCATTGCTTCAATAACTGAAATGATACTCTTGATAAAGGTAGCCCAAAGGTTCTTTCAGTTATTTGTTTCAAGATGATGTGTCTTCTTGTTGATATATTTATCTAAGTGGTCATTTTCTTTGAGTTGTTACAACTGTATGTGTAGATGAGATGTCGCATGTATTTCAGCTTGTGTGGATATTCCTGCAAGTTACCTAGTCCCTGGAGATGTTATCATCATTCCACCACATGGTTGTGTAATGGCTTGTGATGCTGTGCTGCTTACGGGTAATTGCATTGTAAATGAAAGCATGCTAACAGGTAAGATTATTTCAGTTGTCTGTTGTGTGGATTTGTGATAGTTCATTTGTATTAACTTACTTTAGAGGATGTTTTACCAATTCCATACTAGTTCTTATGTAGAGGACCTTCCTGTCAGTGCAGGGGAACTTCTTTTTAATGCATGACGCTATATGTGTGATCCCCCCCACACATGTGTTTAAGATATATATAGGGAGATTTGTCATCTTTAGATGGGGACTATTTAGTATTTTCCACAACTTGTTGCCTCACTTAGGCAGAAGAGTCAAACACTTCTGCCATATTGTGCAGATTAAATTTGGACTGCTAACAGAATGGAAAAAAAAACTTTATCTTGAACACACTACAAATGTTGTTGACACAGAAGCTTCAGATGACTCTATTATCAGGAGAGTGTTCAGGCTAGCACCAGATTTGTCCAGTTTTTCTGCAACTTCTCAAGAGATAATTGTTGTAACATTAATTGAACTGATGCTTTAAGTCTAATTGTGGTTCTGATGTTACTTTTACTCCTGCCACTGTACTGTGCTTGTGTGGTAAGCATTCAGGCAGTAATTTGCATGTGTCCAAGTGCCACACATGAGGTACACATTGGAACAAGTGTTTGAACATAATGTATGTGTGAAGAGTGTTCTGTAAGAAGAGGAAGAAGAAAATGGTGCCATAAATTTCAGGATGTTATTGTTCTTTATAGAACAATTTATAAAATTGTAAGTAAATGATTACAAACAGGAAGTTATTTATAGGATTGCTTCCACGAAACACTTTGGCCATGACCACATGTACAGTCTTGTAGTTCTCCATCATGTACCTGCATATACTATCCTTTGTAACTCTTCTGTCTTTCACCTGTCTCTTCTCTCCCACATGAAGTGGCAGATCTCCTGAAGTTTGCGTCATATTGTTCAGTTTCTTTTGTAAATTTCATTAGTGTTAGACTGAAATTTTTGTTAAATGGTATTCGTTAACATGAAATATTTTTACATAAAATATATAGTAAGTCAGTCTAATACGTGGGTCTGCAGCTTCTCACTAGCTGGGATTGTGGGTTTGAATCATACCAGGGGCATTGATGTCTGTCTCTTGTGAGTGTTGTGTGTTGTCAGGTAGAGGTCTGTGCGTTAGGCTGATCACTCATCCAGAGGGGTCCTATTGAGTGTGATAATGAAGTCTGAATAATGAGGAGGACCTGGCTGACTAGGGGCTGGGCTGTTGTGTCATGGAAAAATATACACTAAATTTATATTGTAAATTGCTGGGCCCAGATAGAAAATGTCATGCAGAAATTGTTATTCTGGTGTTCATTAAAAAGGTATTTCACTGTACGTAGGTTCTTGAAGCTCTGCATCTGTCACTCATTCATTCATTCATTCACTGACTCACTCACTCATGCACCTACCCACTCACCCATCTTTCTTGAAACATTTTAATTCTAATAGAATACTGATGCTCTTCTGTAGGTGAAAGTGTGCCAGTTACAAAGACTCCGCCCCCTCATTCAGATGAATGCTATGATCCTGTTCGACATAAGAAGCACACATTATTCAGTGGGACTCGGGTCATCCAGACAAGATTTTATGGAGATAAGAAGGTGTGGAACATCATTTATTACTTATGTGGAAGTGTTATATACATTTAAATTTCAGTACAGTACTTGTAGAAAATTGATGTTTTCGGTATTTGTACCCATCCTCCATGCCTATACTGAATTTTAGGAAGCTTTTTTTAAGTACAGAGTGTTGTACAAAGAGTAAGGCTCATGACATGGTCATAAAGTATGAAATACCAAAGTATTACATAAAATAACAAAATTTAGGTTAAAGTTTATAATGATGGATCATTATTTGACAAGCTATTCTGTACAATGATGAACTGACCGAGTTGCAGGACAGAAGGAGAGACCATGAACACTTTAACTAGTTATTTCATAGAATGATGACCAGATACCATTTATAACCTAACTTAACCTAACTTCACCCAAACTCCAGTCTGTGACTGGTAGTGTGGATGTTAAAAAATGGGGTGGGGAACACCCGAAGTATTGGAGTGCTATATTGTGAGAGTAGTAATGTGGTGTGGTCTTTTAGAGTAGGGTACCCTGAGCATGGCAGATACAGCATTAAAACTAACTTATATTTAAACACTTAGATAACATTTTCATACATTTTGTTTATGTTACTTTGTTCAGGTAATGGCTGTGGTTGTTCGAACAGGATTTATGACAGCAAAGGGAGAACTGGTTCGTTCCATTCTGTTTCCAAAGCCACTGTCTGGATTTAAATTCTACCAAGACTCTATCCGATTTATTATTTTTTTATTTTTTGCTGCAGCACTTGGCATGGCCTATTGCATTCATCTGTATGTGCAGAGACATGTAAGTGTTGTTATACTTTAGATAAGAAGAACTTCTTCTTGTAGCCTTATGAAGTAATTTTGCAGTATCTCTGCCACAGATGTTGAAGATGAGCATTTCATCCTTTTATTTTCCTACACCTTTTTGTAATGTAAATGGACATCACAGTTGGATCTCATTCTGGGCTGCCAAGCTCTAAAGCAAACCACTGGACCACCCTTTTTGATTCTTATTGCTGCCACTAATATCAAATCTCCTTTTTTTTTATTGTCACACTTTCGATGCATGTTATTAATCATGTTAAGTGACTTCAAACTTTCATCTGTCTGTGCAGATTCTGTGGTCATATACAGGGTGTTTCACGACTTTAGGGCATAACTGCAGGAGGTGATTTCCTAGGCCTTTGTGATCAAAAAAGTTCATATAAACATGTGTCCGATTTTGGACGGTTACGGAGTTATGACC
>Ga0123352_10004812_pt1 | contig 20053 bp, 10 predicted proteins | sample TergutLab28metaG_FD_89700 | JGI IMG/M metagenome (GOLD analysis project Ga0123352, IMG submission 89700) | Labiotermes labralis P1 segment gut microbial communities from Petit-Saut dam, French Guiana - Lab288 P1 | ecosystem: Host-associated > Arthropoda: Insects > Digestive system > Gut ...
ACACACACTCACACACATAAATGGTGCTGTTGAGCAACTAAGTAGTTCTTCGTATGTGTATTGCACAGTTAAATTGTTTAGTGTAGTAAATCATTCATTTTTATATTTACTGGAATCTCCTTTATTTGGTGTAATGTAGATAAATTCCTTAAGTAACCGTCTTTCCTATTTGCCTTTAGAAAGTTACGTAGCGGGATTAATAAAAGATAATCATCTTTTCCTATAAAAAGATAATTGTAGAACTGCAGATAATGTAATATTCGAACATCCGTTAATTTGGACTGGTTGGTGAGAGCAAACCATCAGTGGTGGTTTTCCTTCCATATAGAACCAAATTGAGGAGCTAGTCAGCAACAGCAAACAGTGGAGGAGCGAACCGATGTACCTCTAGTTGAATGTCCATTAGCGTTCGACCTCACAGCATCTAGAAAAACCGAAGTGAAAGTGTAAGTTATGTGCTAACCGAGTTAATTCACGGCTTGTTTGTGCCTCCTTATGTAGAGCAGTGTAATTTTACTCATGCACAACAGACCACCACATGTGCTTACGCTTATGTACAGTACACAGTTATATGTACACACATATGTATGCATTTTATGCTAAGTTCTAAACACATAGGCTGAATATACTGCGTGGAAACCCACAGAGGGATTTTATTTTAGTGCTTTGAATGGTTCACTCCGGATTGGAGCACATTCTGACACTTCCTTCTTAAACTTCAGAAGAAACGTAGCATCCACGTAGCACTGCATGTCTTTTGATGTTTTGCTGACCGTGAATCTCAGTATAATCCTAGTAATTAACCAAATAGATGCGCAAAATCTTGTTTTATAATAAGTTTATTATATGCCTCTACATGTTTCGAGCACTATGTGCTCATCGTCAGAAGGTCAAAATTGTATTATACAGCATCTGTTATCGTCACACTCAGTAGGTGGGGCTGTCTAATACAATTTTGACGTTCTGATGATGAGCACATAGTGCTCGAAACATGAACAGGCATATAATAAACTTATTACAAAACAAGATTTTGCGCATCTAGTTGGTTAATTACTAGGATTAGCACTGCATGTCTTTGTTTAAGATAGAGCATCAAGTGATCGATTTTCAAGAAACTCGTCACTGCCACAGCACCAGTATGACAGCCTTACAAACCGACGCGCAGGAATATGTCTGCCACTATTTACTTGTGCTTTCAAGTCTCTGTAATGTGACATAGACCTACACTAGTTCTATCAGCATTTCTTTCTTTTAGAAAAATGGAAATCAGCAACGAAGACAATATCAGATTCTAGGTTTTAATGACAATAGTTGGTGTCTCTATTTAGCAAATGAAATTTATAATTATACAGTTACATTAAAAACTACCTGTCATAAATTAGTACTGGCCATTTCACTTCATGAAGCAGAGTAATTCTTGACAAGTTAATAGTTTTTCAAATAGGTAACACAATTGCTGGCCTTTAATGGAGCCTGAAGATCTATTCCTTCGGAAACGTATGCCACTAATCCCGACCCTAAGTCAGTAAGTCCAATCCTCGAGGTCTCATCTTAGTTTTATAGTACCCACTTTAATATTAACCTTCCATCTACGTCAAGGTTTTCCAAGTGATCTGTTCCCTCCACACTCACCAACTAAAATTCTGCAGGCAGTTATACCTTCTTCTTCGATTAGAAATATATATGCATAGAGTAACAATCCTAACACGTTTGCTTCCTCTGGTTTACTTAATCCGAAACGAGCAAAAATTATGGGAAAATTATATTGTATTGTACAGGTAAATTGGGTGTCTTATCTCTCTCTAAAATGTCTGGTGTAACAATATTTGTTCTGATAAATACGAGTGTTTAACAACTTATGTTCCAGATACTTGTTTAAACAATTGTCCGTCTCTTTTGACTGATTTTAACATACATTGAAATGCATTGACAAATTCAATAAAAATACCCAAAATAAAAAATAGTGCAACTCCAGTTAGCGATTTCCGAGTTATCTCATGCAGACGGACGGACAGACAAATATGACAAAACTAACATATGTACATTTTTTGAGACTTTCCATTGCAAACATGCCAGACTTGATCAACAACGGGGAATGTATTTAATAGGCCAACTGTCATCTGGAAATCTGATTTATATTGGACAATAGTATTTAACATTATTTGCAGCTACTATGACAAATATTTACTGTACCTAATTGTTGAGTATGCCGATTCCGGTGGCCGCGCGGCCTAAGGCGTGGTTCTGCGGCCGCTCGCTTGCTAGTTGCGAGTTCGAATCCCGCCTGGGCATGAATGTCTGTCTGTTGTGAGTGTTGTGTGTTGTCAAGTAGAGGTCTCTGCAACGGGCTGATCAACTGTCCAGACGAATCCCACCGAGTGTGGTGTGTCTGAGTTTGATCGAGAGACAGCAACAAAGAGGAGGCCTAGGACCACGTGGAGTTGTCGAGCCACGACAAAAAAAAATTGAAGACTATAAAACAAAAGCTTTTTATGTTAGCTTATCAGCTGCTTGTGACTTTAGGTTGCTTGTCCGGCCAAAAATGCGTCACGAGAAGGAAGGCGAGCTGCCGCCAAATGAAAACACTGACTCACACGTTACGTCATTTCCGCTTCAATGGTTCTTCCGCAGCTCGACGCTCTTCTTTGCCGAAAATCTGTTGCTTGTAGGAAAATACCAGCCAATGGATACGTAACTTGCGGTTTGCAGTCCACGCACTTCCAGTATCTAGCGGAAATAACTGCAGACTCCGCACAGGTGTATGTAGTTTCCTGGTTTCCATCCTGACGGAATATCTCCGACCAGAAACAAAGCAGCTGTATAAAATAGCCTTTAAAATGTCTTCGGAGCAAAAGAAAAGAAATAAAATAAAATAGGAGAGATATAAACCAACAATCGAACTGAAAACTAAGGGCGGTGGCCTGCGCCAAGCTCAAGTCGAAGTCCCGTGGTCCGTTCAGGCATTCCTGTAAAAGAAACGCATCATCCGGCTACAGAACAGATTTTATGACTGGGTTTGCGCTTACGTTAACGGGTTTCCCGCCTTGACTGAGGATAAAGGTAGTCTGTTCCTCCGAAATACTGGTGACTGCCTACCAGACTACATGGTACCAGATGCCAGAACGCCGAGAGGTAAAGACTGACATACACAAGTACTGCATAAGCCTGTTCTCTTTTCGAGTGCTGGCACTTCCTCTTGTTGTACCAAAATCCGATTCATCCACGAGGAGCGCAAGCTTATGGGTTCGATACAAGCTTAAATTTGACATTTCGAAACATGAGTTGGTACATACAGCACACAATTTGCCTGCTTGACATGCAGGTTCTTGTTCTACGTGGGTTGACCCTGAGCTTGTGACTGTCCTTCCAATTCATAGTTGTTTGCTGAATTGACTATGCAACATGGTGTACAGTCGTGAAGGCCCTTGTCGATTTATTTACGTAAAGTTAGTCACTCTTCACGACTTTAGCATATTGCCTAAGACAGAAGTGAAGAGAAGATTCATATAGAGGCCCACAGCTCAGAAACGTTGTTTTTGCGGATTCGCATGTTTAAAAGTGCATCGAATACATTAAACGTTGTAGATTTTAATAATATATATTTTATATTCGTAAGTGTTTACACAGCTAGCTATCTGTGATAAGTATTTGGACGCGTTCACAATTAAATTTGCAAAAGTGTGCCCCTGTCCTTCAACGCGCACGTTCAGACATACATGTTCAAGCTCACGGGCTCCAAGAACTCTATCATCAATGAGAATTATCATGAAATTCCAAATTAGGGATCTTTGTTGAAATTTATCAAAATATTGCAATTTTTGTTAAACCCGTACAATTATAATTAACACGTATCCGTTGGGATCTAGGACACAAGTCACTAAATATTTGTCAGGGCGGTAGGGTTTCGAAACAAACTTGGAGATAAACACGAATCAGGAATATTGTGTCAAATACACTGTTTTCCTTATCTTAAGGTCTAGGAGATAATTAAACGAAAGAAAGAATGCGCCAGAATTATTACGCCAACCACTGATTTAACTCGTTGCGGGCGAGAGCTACAACATTGGTTCATTTGAATGTCGTGTATATTATAGGTTAGCGTGTACCAATAGCAACTGCAGCAGAATTTGGGTAAAACTTATAGACTAAGTGCAAGATATATAAGATAAAACTGATAATGTATACACGTAAGTCTCGGGCACTAGGACCTGGTGTCTGGAAAATTGGAAGGTAAGTACTGCACTAAAAACAGGGAAAATAAAGGCAGTAAAAGATGAGTACATCTTCGCATATTTCAGAAATCTTTTCAGAATACAATGGGATTTAAATATGTCTGTCTGTGTCAGTCAGACAACCAGATAGTCAGCCACCTGACCTGTCACAGTCAGCTAACCAGCCAGTGAGACAACCGACCATGCTCTCAGTCAAGTAGACCGGCAATCATTCAGCTAGGTAGTCTGACAATTAGCCCGTCAAACACAGACACAAGGACAAACAAGCCGGCAAAAATCAGACAAATAATCAGTAGCGCACTTCATGCAAGGAACAAGGGAAACACGTGGAATGCTGTCCGATATTAGAATTTGCAGATTTAACAAAGTTCCTGTTCGATCTGGACACAATAGTTGAGCATATTGATGAAAAGAAAAACGATTATCAACGTATTATTTATTCATCAACTGATGCACTAGTGGGTTGTCTTAAAAAAACATTAAAATTTATATTAAAACAGCTCCGACATGTTTCGGTGCAACTGCACCGAAACATGTCGGAGCTGTTTTAATGTAAATTTTAATATAAATTTTAATATTGTATTTAAGACAACTCACTGAGTGCATCAGTTGGTAAATAAATAAAACTTTGATAATGTCAAGACACGCGGTAGGAATGTGAAAAAAGAAAAACAACGTTCGTTAGTAACGCTTATTGATAATGCTGTCTGCCCTCCGCCTATTTTATTGAACAAACTTATCAATGAATTTCGATAAATGTTCGTATAGAAGTCCAAATTATCTGATGATGTAGGAAAAATCTTTATGTGTGGGTGCCACTTGTAAGTTGTCCGAAACGTTGGTGATCGTTGCGGCTGAAGTAGCTTTATTGTTGTTATGTTTTGAAGAAGACACCCGAAGGTTTTGAGTGGGGGGGGGGGGAGGGGGCACTATGTTGAAGAAACGAAAACACCAAAGTTCAAGACGTATATTCAGACAGACTTGATTACTAGAAAGCATCAGTAATTTAGAATACTTCCACTAGGCAAAAGTGTTCTCCGTCGGAACCTAATCCTATCCTTCTTCTTCTTCTTGACATTTAGCGAAGACTGGGGTCTTCGGCCGGATCCGAACTTGACCACTCTTTAGCGAACACAAAAGAGGAAACACGTTGTTACTGAGTTTCTAGAAGTCCAAAGTAGTCAATTCGTCGTCTGTCAGCACAAACATTTGTCAGCCCTGGAAGTGCAGCTCATATCATCTAGGAGGTTTGTACTCATCATCCTACAAAATCCAAACTGTGCAAAAGCTGAACAATGATGACTCGGGGTAATATCGCGATTTTTGTCGGTGTCCTCCTTCAGCAGTGCAAGAAGGATGCACATATCATTAACACATCAACAAGATAAAGGAAGCGCACTTGGTTTGACCGGCAGCGTAAAGCAGCATAACTGTAGCTCTTCGGCATTGGAAAATTCCACAAGAGGATTGTGCGTAGTGGAAGTGACGTAGTCTGGATTCATTACTTCTCCGTACTTTTTGAGGACGGCGGAAACCGAGGAATCGTGGCTGAATTCCGTGTACGGGAAGATAATTTTCTCTTCTATAAAATGTTCAGGCCGTTCCCGGGTCCCACCCGCTTCCCACTCACTGGGTACTGCAGGCTCTTCTCCCACGTTCAAGCGGCCGAGTTCTGAAGCTGACCACTCCCTCCATCCAATGGTGAAGTTAGGAATGAGTGGAGCTATTCCTCCACTCCCTCACAGGATCCCATGACGTGCACAGGGACCACTTTATTTTACTTTAAACCGAAATGCTTTATGTCAAGAAATTCTTTAGTTTTTTTCCTAAATATTTTAATCTGTAGTAAATGAAAATCAATTAAAATTATGCGGAGGAAAACCGGAATAAAAAAGTACAGAAATGTGTTGCTAAGGCAAGACTGCAGTCGATCACCTTGGACACCTGACCCCACAGACTTCTGTCTACAACAAAACGCAGAGACGGAAACTTCGTAACTCCGATCTATAAGTTCGATAGGACAAACACATGCCGCAAGCCGGAAGCCCAGAACCATGTCAAGGTAGCTGAAAATGTCAGAAGCCAATTCTGTGATGACCTTTCCGCTTCCCTATCGAAAGTTTGCCAACTTGAGACGCAATCCGAGGATCGTGATGACAAACATGTCATCGTACCAGAATAGTGCTAAGAGCTATCGTCAGTAACAGTGCGACCCCTGAAATTCCTTCTGGCGAAAGATTTTCACAAAGTATGTCTTTGCCACCGGGTCGTTTTATGAAGAAAAACAAAAAAATTGTTACTCCCCCTCCCCCCCACCGCAAAGTATCATACTTTCTATACAATAACTGATAAATATTTCTATCTACGCCGACAGAGGAAGGAGGTAGAACTGGAAATGTAGATTCCAATTGAAGCCACACTGTTACCACAGCACATGAGCAATGCTGGGACAACCTCTGTTGTCTTCCAGAGCACATTTCTTACAATTCATATCTTTCGGTCAACAGTAGGGAAACACAGAAGTGGGGCACAAGGAAATTTCTTTTGCTGGCCGGACTGATGGCCAGCGGCCGTTCCTCTCAACATGGGTTTTCTTGGTTGTCTCCTTTCTTCAGCATATGCCGAGATGGTCCTCGAATTACGAGATGCTCTTGTATTCTTCTTATCTTAATTTCTCTATTTAAATTCGCCAGAATTAAACCCCACTACAGTCAGTTTACCAAATTATCATTATAAAAATTACAACAAAGTTTCGCTGCCTCAGTCACTATACTTGTTAACGGAGGCTGACACCTGTACCAAGTTACACCAAGTTACAACCCAACGTAATGCAACAGTTCTTTTTCGGGAAGACTCACACTAATGAGTACTGCTCAGGACCTGGGTAATTCCATCCTCATAAGTGACGTGCCCTTAGTCGTCGGCTTGGTATGTCACCCCATCATTCACTCAATGAATGCGTGACTGAATGCATGAATAAATACATAAATAAACGATAAATCACTTCCTTACTCAATCACACACACAAACACACACACACACACACACACACCTTTTCTCTCTCTGTTAAAAATTACTTTTATAAATACAGTAGAATATATTATTTGTTATCATATGCCTCATGCAGTGAAAGTGCTAAAGAAAGCAGCTGCTTGTTTCCTTTCAAAGAAAATACAAATATATCTGAAAGAACTTTATCATTCCAAACGCCGCAATCAAGTGTGTAGCACTTTTCCTTTTTTATTTTCAAGGTGTCTGGTTCGAATCCCGGCCCAGAGACCGGCTACAGTTATTAAGTTTTCTGTGATTTTCCTCAGCCTCTTCAGATGAGTCCCATTAAAATATTAGAATACTACACGTTCCTTCGCACCTTTCTAAGCCATTAGTCAGTAATCATCCTATCAATGAACTCATTTGAATGCTTGAAGCCGTCGTTAAAAATCGGTAAATTAATAACACGGGAGGATTTCTTGAATGTTAACATAAAAAGTAAAAACTTTGTTAGTTTACCTGGAAATCCTAGAGAAGAATAGGAATCTAAATTTAACATTCATAATTTTCATTAAGTCCACCGTCTTTAGACAATATATATTGTTGGGCTTACAGGAAATTAGTATCAATTAAGGTACAAATGTTCGCGAGGCTTACAGGAAATTAGTATCAATTAAGGTACAAATGTTCGCTCAAAACTGCACATGCCTGCCGCTAGCCTGGCCAGGCTAACAGCAGGTAGCAGTATTGGTCTGACAAATACCTGACGCTCTATGTGCAGTTTTGAGCTCCTGATGATGGACGGGAAAACCGTCTGAAACATGTAGAGCGTCTTACAGAAATAAATAAATTGAGAAACGTCGCATTTTGTTGGTTGTATTCTGCGAATAGGAAGTTACTTTAGATGGTAACACACCATACTGGGAGTACTGCATATTACTGCCAGTGGATTAATCTGTCTGAGAATCTTCCAGCTATTCTGAGAAGTGTAGTATGACAAATTCTACAACAGCTGCTACCAACAGACTAATGCAACGTGCATATGTGCTAATCTGTCTAAGCGTAGCAACATTAACATGCTTCACACGTGAATGGCGTGCACTGTGTGTTGTTCGCGGTTCTTACTGAGAATTACCATTGAGGCCAGTTGGAAGTGTAATATCTCTAACGGATGACAGTGAGGTAATTTCTTACATTGAGGAAAGTAATGGACTGATTACGATTCCTTATGAATCAGTCTTGTTTTATGTCTCTTGTAATTCAAAGTGCTTGTTGCGTAAGGTTTCAGCCATTCTTCTGCTTTGCCCTGAATTTAAAGGAACAATAATTGATGATTCAAATTTCCTTCGTAGACAACGATTAACAGAATTTATTTGAGGAACAAACGCCCGCAACAACCATTACGGGTTTCCCGTCATTCAAAAAACCAGGACAATTACACATTTCATTAATGTATTCACGGCCTATGTGGACCGGGTAGCTCAGTCGCTATAGCGACTGACTACTGGCTGGACGGTCCGGGATCGAATCCCAGTGGGGACGAGATTTTGAGTCCGGCCCTGGGGCCCACCCAGCCTCCTGTAAAATGGGTACCGTGTCTTCCAGGGGGTAAAGTGCGGCCGGGGCCTGCTGCTGACCACTCACCCCCTTCCATTGCCGCAGTCATGGAAGAGTAGAGCTATACTTCTACCCACCCTCTGGGACACACCGGGCCTGCAACGGGATCATTTACCTTATTTACGGCTTATGCTGACTTGCCTATGGACTTGAGGATACCACATTATATTCCACATTATATTCCAAATCAGTCCTGTTACATTATCCGAAGCCATGTTCAAGCGCGCTCCCTTATCACAGTCACGGCACGTTCTCAGGTTACGTTGGTGCAGATCGCCGCCGTATATGAACACCACGTTGAATAAGGAGTCGCGACAAAGGGCTGTCCTCCGCCTTGCGAGGTGTGAGGAGAGCAGCGTAATATGAAACGTCACAAAGGGCACCGTACTTGGACATATTCTGGAGGAAATTACGTAATATAAAACTTCATAGCTTGTATCCTGCCCCAAAATTGTGCGTTATAATGACCTCACTAAGATAATGATATGGACAGGACCTGACTCAGAAGGACCTTGAGATGTAGGGTGGACTACTTATCATAACGATTTGCCACACGTATGTCAATTGAACGCCACACGCGTGTACGTTGAAACGGACAGAGCCAGCAGGTATACGATTCGCTGTAATAATTGTCATGCGCGAACACATGGTTAAGCAGGAAAGCGAGCGGCACCGCAAATATTTAATTCAGTTTGTGCATATCTGCAACACACACGCGCACACACAACCGAAGTCACCTCTTACCATAAACATACGAAGTAAGACGAAGGTCGAAGATTTAAAAAAACTCGAGAAGAGGAAAATTTCTGTCCACGATTTGAGAACACTATTCCGTGTCTGATTTTCCAACGGACGGACGGACAGCATTAGAAAAGATTACAGTGTTTAAAGTCATTACGAAGCACACCAAAAGGAAAACATAACACGTTCACAGAAAAGCGTGCAATTGAAAGTATTCAAATTATTTTTAACGAAACAACAATTCCTCTATAAGATTAGAACATACAATCAATCATCAGCTCCAGCAAGTTTTAAATTGGTCTAGTTATTCAAGGGGGACCGCGGTAGCACAGTGGTTAAGGCGCTGCGCTACAAATCGGGAGGTCGCTGGTTCGATTCCAGATGGTGTTATTGGAATTTTTCGTTGACATAATCCTTCCTGAGGTCGACTCAGCCTCTAACAAAAATGAGTACCAGGAAATATTCCTGTGTAAGGCTGATATCCTTACCACAATCCTGGGCCATTGTCACGTAATCTGGGAAACTTAATTTCCCGGAACCCTCTGGGTACCTGGGGTCTTCTTGAAACGTGACCACTATGTGGTCACGTTTCAAGAAGCTTGCTCCCCAGATAGTATGATCTGTACCAGAGGCTGCAACTACAGTTTTATGTACTCCTGACTATGGGCGCGATGGACGCCCAAAACATGTAGAGTAATTTAGCTGTAAATAAATATCTGCATACTGTTGCATCTTGTTGGATTTCTTCAACCTACATTCACCGTTCATTCACGAAACGAGCTCCAAAACTGTGAATAACGCGTTCACATTTGTCAGCACTCATCAACGCAATATTTTTTTAACGAGGAATTAGTGAGCCCAGCGCAAATAAAAGATACCAAGTTTATGCAAAATCCTCTGACAAAAGTCGAGATATTAGAAGAGCCCCGCTTCAAAATTTAGTCTTTATTTAAATTTTTTAAGAAAATAATTTTATTTATGGCATTTAAACTATTGTGGCATTTTTATAGCATTATACCTGTATCATTTTCTTAAATTCTTCGGCCCAGTGTACTGCAGTTCGCACGCACCAACGAGTGTATATGCTTGGATTAGGCCAATCTGGCCATATGCGAGTCAATGGTCTTGATGAAGGTCAAGTGTGTGTCACCATCAGGAAGGTGAATGGGCCCCTTGGAAGTGAATTCCTCCTAGCCGTGACTCACATGAAACTGCAGCGGTTATTGTGCAGTCAGCTTGTCTCGAGGGCTCGAGATCGATTCATGAGCCCAGCTGTCACACAAACACATTCTTTCGTATGCCCATTTTCGTTCATTCTCCTGACCATCATCTCGATCTTTTGTTTACGTATCTAAAAACACAGCTGCAGGAAAGTGTCGAAATGCAGAACGATTCATGAAGATTGAATTGAACAGGGCGTGGAAGGAAGCAGCGGATTCCCTTTTTTCATGTAAAGAACTGTCGGATTCCATACAAAGCGGGATATTCCTTGGTCAGACGAGCGACTATTCGCAACTGAAGACGTGTTCCTGCTCTACAAATTTAATTACTTACTGGTTAAGGCAGTAGAAGGAAGGCGTCATCCAATTTGAGGTAGCATTCCAGGATTATTCTCGAGGGACTGGTTAAAATCACAATGTACTTTAGTGCGAACTGCCGGTCTCCGGATTGAAAATTGAAACCGTTATCTCCAGATTGACTACGACTTTCGATTGTAGTTAGTGTCATATTGTAACCTCAAGAGTCAGACAGAAATGTCATATTCTGTTAAGGCAGATTAGGCGAACTGTTTTAACCAAAACATTCAGCTAGTACTGACCTATTCTGGTAAGGCTGATTGAATGAAATCTTCTAACTGCAACAGTCGGACAGTTCTGTCATATTCTGGTAAGGCACGTTTAGTGAAATGTTCCAACTGCCACAGTCAGACTTTAGTAATATTCTGGTAATGCACGTACAGTGAACTGCTCAACGGCAAGTCAGGCAGTAGGTCATATTCTAGTAACGTTTGTTTAATGATCCCTTCTTACTACAACAGTCAACACTTCACACCCTTCGCAGCATTAATTTGACCATTCACCTCCATTTAGTTGCCAAGGTTAATGAGTGGAGTTATAAATCTACACCCCCCCCCCTCATCATAAGCCTTCAGGGTGTGCACAAAACAGCTTTGCCTCGTTTCATCTTTATAACACAAAAGCATTTGTCTTCGTTGAGGGAAGAATTGAATTTTTAAATGTTATAAACGAATATAAGGCATAAAAAGTTTAAGTCACTGTCGTGTGTGTCAATACCAGATGTTGAAACACTTAGTAATTTCGTTACTATTTCTTGTACATCTATCCCAACACCTGACAGACTACAGCCTATGATTGGTTAATTATCGATTTCTAGTGACATAACGTTTTTGTTTTCATGACAATCGATTATTGCCACTTAATCGTCGTATCAACCAGACGCTATATTAGATCTGTAATTATCAAGGCCAGAGAGACTGTTTGCTGTATAGTCTGTTAAACCCTTAGCACGGAGCCTAAACAGCTGCATTAAAAGAGCACAGTGTCTGCGCTATGAATGTTGGTGTCGGCTGATCCGGGTCACTGAGCCGTAAATCCTACATCACTTTCACTGTTCTTACTTTCCGCGCTTTTCAACTGGCAAGGTCGACTGTGGACGAGAGAGTGTTATGCAACAGCTTGGGCGTTAAGTATAACGCGATTCAAACCCACGACCAGACACTAGACACACGGTTTACTTGCATGTGAGCGAGACACCGGTTTGCTCCGTCGACACTTGGACCAATTGGATTCTTAAAACGAAATACCGATATCTGGATCGTTTTGAATGATACTTACGTATCCCAGTTGGTGCATAACTAACTTTATATATTTTTCGTCATTTGCTTAACACGAAACACGTTTCAGACAAAACTGCAAGTGTTAACGAGCTAAAGTATCTTGTGCCGTTTATTTGTGTATATGTCTAATATCTCTGGTGTAAATCGGTGAACGGTTCTACAAACCTTATATTCAGATCTGCACTGATACAGGCAAACACCACAATACAATATAATATTATATTATATAATACAATATATTTATTATTTTGTTTGTTTTATTTTATTAAAAAGACCCAGAACTGAATAGCAGAAGTTCGATCCTGTAAGAACAAATTGCACTATTCGCTTTTACTCCCAGTTTGTCCCCAAAATCCACTCTGTCTCATTTAGAATGATAATCACAAACTCTTTGACTGAGAGAAGACTTCCTGGACAGAGACTCTTCATACTCAGTTCCCTAGGAAATTCTGAGGTTAAGAATGTGCGGTGACTTACCTCAGTTTCCACCCCATACCGCAAGGCCGTGACATAGTGACAGTTTTACATTGTATCTGTACCTGTTTCGGCTAAGATTAAGAGCTTAGCGAATATTATAACAGTTGTGACAGAATGACAGAACACTTGCGTAAAAAGTAGCATGCCATCTCTCAGGTCTTAATTAAATACCGTTCAATTTAATGTAATAATTTGCATGTATACGTATTTCGAGCCATTGCGTGGCCATTTGATTATTAGTTTGATCAAATGAAGAAGAATGAGCTGCGCAGTGCATGTAGCATGCATGGAGAAGATAAATGCTTACGGGGTTTTGCTGGTAAATCCTGAAAGAAAAAGACCTTTCGGAAGGCCTGGGCTCCTATGACAGAGCAATATCTCGTAATGAAAGGAGTCATAAATAAATATAATGAGAGGACTGCATTTGTCTGACTCAGGACACAGACAAGTGGCGGGACCTTGTGAAGAAGGTAATGGAACTTAAGGACCGTTAAATGGGGGAAATTGCTCGACCAGCTGAAGAATTACTGAATTGGCAAGTAGCATGCTCAATGGGATCAATTAGTTTAGCCACCTGTTCCTTTCTGTCTTAAGAATGTGTCATTAAAGGAGAGAATGAATGAACGTCACGAAGTACAAAGTTCTTGCTTTCCTTTGATTTACGATATCCCAGAACGATTGCTAGACAAGCATTTAACCAGCCAACCAATCGACAAATCCAACCAACCGACAACCAACCATTTTCCCCAATCACCACAGTGTTATACTCTAGCCGACCCGACTAACTTGCACATAACATACAAACACAAACATACAAACCACATGCTGCTTTAATTAGCTTACCAGAAGCCGCAGTGTTTTGTCTGTTCATTTTTCACTGCCGTTATTTACACCTATATTTATATACATATTATTCATTTCCATTGCTCTATAATGTAAATATTTATAGAAATTGGTTGCAGGAACAATTTTGTAATTTATCCTTGTACACCTTTTATACACTGTCTGTGCAATAAATCTTATAAAAAACCGACAACCACAAACCTGATACATGATTTTCTCTGAGCAGCTCACAATTCAAGAACCGGAAACTCTGATTTATGATTGCCTAAGGTTCATTACTGCAATCGCTAAGTTCGACGCAAATTGATTTTAGTTCACATTTTACGAACCTTTTTCCAAAAGATACTTTAATATTTATTTTCCATCCGCTACTCGATCTCCCACGGGATATTATCCTGTAAATCGGAACTGTGTCCTTATTCTTGTGCCGACCGTCCCTGCTATATACATCGCGTTTTAGTCCACTACCCTCCGACAAATTACCAGGTTAAGAGCACTAATAAACCTCCTCGTTATGTAATTTTCTACGCACATTCTCCCGTTACGTCACCTCTTCTCCAGCACATTGTTGTTAAACATCTCGAATCTTCCTCTTCGCTTCACAGAATTTTCAGCCCTGAGCAGAATGGTACGTAGAGGTTTTCACAGGCGCGGTTACTAAGACAATAACGTGGCCTTTAAATACACAAACATTAAGATTAAAAAATGGAAACAATTGTTATTTTCAATAGTCGAGTCTTAAATATCGTTTATAATAATAATTTCACGTAAAACTAAAGACTATTAATGCACTTCGGCGAAATTTGATGCGAAAAAAACCCAGGTAGATTTATGTTGACAGTGTAACTGCTGGGGCGAGAGTTGAATGTGCGTGCGGTAGGAGAGAATGTAGGATGGAACGGGGAGTTACATTGAACTTCAGCACTGCCAGCTCTCGATTTCCCAATAGCAAATAATGGGACTGGGGCAGCAGATACAAGTTCAGTGCCGCGGCTGAGTCACCGACAGACAAAAAAGCGTTCGTTAATGTAAAAGTTGTAAACAGCTCCAAATATCAATAACAAGAAACAACAGGTTCTGAAAATAATAGAGGCAGCCTAGTTTTCTTCATGTTTGTACCGTGCATCAATGACGATTAAAACACTTTATTATCCAACAGATGCACAAATATATAATCCATAGATAAAATTAGAAATATTATAAAATATTTAAAATTGCAATTTTAAATTTTTAAATATTTTATAATAATTCTAATTGTATCTACGAATTGTATAGTTGTGCATCTGTTGAATAATAAAGTGTTTTAACAGCCTAGTTTTGTTTCTGTTCATATAGAGATGCTGGTAATACTTTGCGACCCTGAGCGTAACACTAAGTTGAGTTCTGTACCAACCACACAACTATGGAATAAATAAATAAATAAATAAATCTATATAAGGCTAGCGGTGAAAATTCCACTTATTCTGTCCCAGTCCAGTAAATCATTCTTATGGCTGCGGATACGTATGCCAGGTGGCACTGAATGCTGAAGACAATCTTTCCCGCAAGAGGCTATCCGCAGTCAGCCACACCGCAAATTCAGTCAAGCTGTCGTGCGGGAACTTGAAACGTTCTTGGCATCCATATTCATTATTATGATTTCACAGCATCACTCAAATGCTACGGTGTGTAACAGTGTATCAAAGGAAGTCGTGGTTACAGATGGGAACGGTCAGTTACTCCATTCGACCAACGAATGCATTTTGGCAAAATGTATAAACTGCGACTGTTGCGCGAATACAACAAGGATTTATTTTAATTGCGCCTTGCGTATGCTACAGGTTTCGGCCCTCTCTCAGGTCATCATCAGGCACGTCAATACAAAATCATCGAAATGAAGATACAGTGAAATAAAATGTACGGGGTCCCCTTGTTTACAGTCGCAATTTGCTTATAGATTAAAACATACAATATAAGAACGTATAGAATAAACAGTAAAATTCTAATTGAATCTTAAAAATTCCTATTAAACTTTAGGAGGCTCTCTTGTGTTGTAGGGACAGTCAGTAGTTTAATTCTTCTAAAAATTATTGTACTGTGTTCGGTGCCATATGGTCGGTTTTTAATTTTCCTTCTTTTAATTTCAGTTTTGAAAATGAGACCCAGAGTATAGAATAAGGTGGTGTTGCTGAAGCGATGTTTACCTGTGGTTTTTTGGGGCGTACACGTAAGGCGTAATTAAAATAAACCTATATTGAGTCTTACGGAGAAAGTATAGTATATTTATATTAATAATTGTCCAACGAGATGCAACACAAAACAGTCTATTTACTATTCTGCAAGTTCACTCTACGTGTTTCGGGTGCCAACCACACCCATCATCAGGAGTACACAAAACTGTAACTGCAGCTACCTCCCTCCAACGTGGTCAAGCTAGCTTGGAGGGAGGTAGCTGCACAAAAAATATGACCAGTACCGGAGGCTGTAGTTACAGTTTTGTGTACTCCTGATGATGTGTGTGGTTGGCACCCGAAATATGTACAGTGAACTTGCAGAATAATAAATAGACTGCTGTGTGTTGCATCTCGTTGGACAGTTATTAATATAGATCAGCGAAGCACGGAACCATAAACATAAAATGTAGTTTATTTAGTGACAAAGAGTGATGTCTGCCGTAAAGATGGTAAAATGTATTTTATTACATACGGCTAATTACCAACATGTTTCGGTCGTACACACGACCATCAACAGGGTGTCTTGCAGAATACTAGTAAGACAAAATAAACTGTTAACCTGTATACGTAAAACCAACTGGTGTTAAGGTTAATATATTAGGTACTTCCTGTTACAATACAACGTTGGTTTATATAGCCAATTTTTAAAACAGATAAAATTCAAATATTTGTTAAAACAAGTAAAACAGGGGGTGTCTGTTGTGGTGAGTGCAGTTTTTATATACGCACCCTGTAACAAAAAATATAATATTTGTAGGTAAAATTTTATAATACACAAACAACTTTGTGTTAGGTAAGACGGGTGTTAATATAGTTACGTACCCGTTCACTGGATATAGTTATAGATATAGATATACATATTAGTATTATTTTGGACACCCTGATGATGTTCGCTAATACGACCAAAACATTCCGGCTATTAGCAGTACGTCAATGCATTCGTTAGTTTACTGTACATTATAATTTAAATCACCGGTATGGAGCATATTATTTTCCAGTCGGCATTTCAAGGGGCTGCACACTAATAAAAAATTTGTGTGCAGATAAAGTAAAGTACACTAACGTCATATGAGAATTATTTATTTATTTATTTTTGTGCAGGTAGGCCTACATCAATTTCAGTATAAGATCTTTTCCCACCTAAGTATCATTTCTAAGCTCTTGCAGTCGGTGTGTATCGTTGGCGGGTGGACGACATCATGACATCATGACATCATGACAGCTATGAAAATGGCCAACTACGAGTACAATGTCTTGGACCACTAGTGGATGTTGCACGCGCGTGTGCAGCTGTCTGCTCTAAAAAGAGACCACAGAGCGACGTTGTTACTGGGCGACATAGTGCTCTGAACTTTTGCCTACTTTATACGGAAAGCATTTTTGTTGACAACAGAAAGTTAATTAACAAATTCATTCATTCATGACCACACAAAGTACGCAGAACCTTTAGGTTCTCCGACCATGACAGGATACTGAGGTCAATTGAGCATCGTATACGCATAATCGCTTCCGCGCGGAACTAGTCACGTAAGGCGCAGACCGCTTTACGTAGGGAGGTGACTTTCCTCTCTCCTCTTCTGTCCTGTCTTCTGATATGAACAGGGTCAAGTTGACCAATTTTGTGACATAATTTACTCTCGGCACGTCACTCTAAATTCAGCACGAATAACACAATTTGTTCCTTGTTTGGTTTCGACAGGTGTGTGTGTTGCTTACTTACTTACTCCATGGTGCAGAGTCTTTCTTGAGAAGCTAACTGGTTTGCAGCTAGTCAAGATATTCCCCGCATTTTATGGAACCCGAAGGTTCATTACCGTACTCACAAGCGTCTGCCACCTGTCCCTATCCTGGGCCAACCCAATCCAGTCCACATACCCACATCCCACCTCCTGGATATCCATACTAATATTATCCACCCATCTACGCCTAGGTCTCCCCAGTGGTATATCTCGTTAATTCCCTCGCTGCTGCCTTAAGGGAACCTGCCCTATAAAAACTCCTAACGTTCCACGTGCCTACTTTCATTTCCCTGTGTATTTTGCGCGATGCTTCCCCTAGAAACACTCCCCCCCGGAGATCCGAGTGGGGGAGTAGTTTACCTCCTGATTGTTTTATCTCCAGAGGAAGCATCATGCCTGCAAGTATTTCTTAACATGAATGTTTTACAGGGAGAGTTTGTTAGCACCTCGCCCAACCCCCAAGCTGGAGGACCACCCCTTGTCAGCTGTCCACGACTGCTTATTCAATTTATTCGCAGCTACCCTCCATAAAGGAGGCCGTTCCTCTATCCGCAACCTGAGGACGCGCCATGCCGTGGTGACAGGGACCCACTACACATGGGGTGTGTGTGTAGTCGGCTTAATTATGTAAAATATCACTTCTACTACGGCGATCTTTATGAAATTTGGATAGTTGAACGAGGGACATGCGGTGGCGCAGTTGGTTCAGGCACTGCGTTACAAGTTGGAAGGTCACGGGTTCGATTCCCGATGTTGTCACTGGAATTTTTCATTGACATATTCCTTCCGGCCGCAATATGGACCGGGGGTTGACTAAGCCTCTAACAGAAATGGGTATCAGGAATATTCCCCGGGGGGGTAGAGGCGGCCGGTGCGTAGGGCTGACAACCTTACCACCTTCCTGTGCCGATTGTCTTGAAATATGGGAACCTCAGCCTCCTGGAACCCTCTAGGCCTGTCCAGGCCTGAAATGGGATTGCTTTATCTTTTAGACAGCTCAAAGAACTTAGAAAATTACCTACCAATTCGATGGCAGTTAAATGGTTCAGGGACTAGATGATACAACAAAATTCACGTTTAATTAATTATCCCTAAAACTGTAACATGGAAAAGGATACAAGGACAGTGTCATTTATCTCCGCAACTTTCTTATAATTACTTTTCTCTACAACAAATGTTTAAGGATTCACGTTCGAAGTGTGCGCACAAAGCCATTTAGTTATTAATGTAAACTGCCTGTTCTTCAAATATGTAATGAGCAGACAAACTTTACCTGAGCACTCTGATAACGAGCTTAATGGATAATCGATCTGCGTTCCACGAGGTCTTATATTTGGGCAGACAGACAGACAGACAGACGGACTGACATAGCAAAAAATAAAAACCAACTAGATGCCTCTTATTATTTTATTGTACTTCTTATGGGCTCAACATGCTTCGGGCATTACTATGCCCATCACCAGGAGCCCGCGACTATGTTGTTGATTACCACATTGGTCGTTTCGCTCTTGGTTTGCTGTATGTTGGAGGTTGGGTGTTGTTAGGCTGGAGTAGTGTCTGGGTTGCAGCCCGGACACTACTCCAGCCTAACCGCAACTAACCTCCAACGTACAGCAAACCAAGAACGAAACGACCAATGTGGTAATCAACATCATAGTCGCGAGCTCCTGATGATGGGCATAGTAATGCCCGAAACGTATTGAGCCTATAAGAAGTAAATAAAATAATAAGAGGCATCTAGTTGGTTTATTATTCTTCACTTATCACAATGATGCAAGGTCCAATAAACATCAGACTGACATATGTTATGGACAATATACACACATGTTTACAACTTTTCGTTGCATTTCAACAACTGCCACTTATGGTTCCTGTTTACTTCGAATTCCTTTATTCTGCCATTTCAGTGGACAGGCCAGCATCGGGAGTGATGTCGGACCTTGTCCGCTACTACGCGATCCCCCCTCACACTGTTCGTAGAAGGAATGACCTCATGCACAGTTGATTACCTGGCCATTTTGTTGCTGCTCTTTGTTACTGTCACAAGCAGTCGGAATTGAGTCACCCCAGAGTGACTTCCTGCACTGTACTGATGAGTGGCAGTCCTGCCTCTAGGGGGATACTACTAAGCATTGTACATACTTTTAAACCGCAAATATGCCGCTGTGGTCACTAGTGCGAACTAGTGCTGAAACAAAGAAAACTGCTTTTCTCAGTAGATTTCTCAGGACTCGCTCAACCCAAGATCCATTCTAATGTCTTTAACAAGGTATGGACATGAGTAACTATCATGATCTTCTGTGTTATGGCAACGTAGTGTGGTATATGTGTGGTATATGTGTG
>Ga0123352_10004813_pt1 | contig 20053 bp, 9 predicted proteins | sample TergutLab28metaG_FD_89700 | JGI IMG/M metagenome (GOLD analysis project Ga0123352, IMG submission 89700) | Labiotermes labralis P1 segment gut microbial communities from Petit-Saut dam, French Guiana - Lab288 P1 | ecosystem: Host-associated > Arthropoda: Insects > Digestive system > Gut ...
GTTGGCGTTAGTTTTAATAGTTTTAAAATATTAGGGTGGTTTTTTATTTGTATTTTTCTGAATGATGTGGGTGGGGGGGGGGGGGGGGGGGGGGGGGGTCATCTTATATACAGGACTATCTTATATTCAAGTAAATACAGTACTGTGCTTTTGTGTGATTTTTAGTTTCAAACAGAAGCAATGAATTTTAATAGGAAACATTTCTTGCACAAATTCTCTGTCTTGTACACAGTGGAGAGCATCAGCTCATTTCATAACTGTGGCTGTTTTCATTGCAGTAGTAACAAATGGGGTGAGCTTACTGAAAAAAATTCTTCATTCTTGTTTACTGTCACAAAGTATTTTCTTGTTCCTCTGGCCAATTTTTTCCCCGTCTCTTCTGTATGCCTTTTTACTTGTTCTCTTCAACATGGCCCTAACCTTCCCAGTAGTTGTTTATACAATAATATCATTCAAGTGTAACTTGTGTCCATAAGACACGAAGCTTTCACAGTGAAGAAATGTAATAACATCCTCTCAGAAGACAGCTATGTCAAAGTTAAATTACAAATTAACATTCCAGAGAGCTGCTTTATCTTTATCATCTGGGTTGATGTTTGCAGGGGACTGCTCCCATATCCTTAACAGTGTTCACCTTATCTAACATTCCATGCCAGAACTGCATGGCTTTTGATCATTCTCGAATACTTGACAGACAGTCACCTCTGCTACCTGTGAAATACTGATGTTTCTGTTGTTCACATCCAAGTTCCCATTGATTACTGGAAAACAGGATAATAATGTGTCTTATACAACACATTCTGAGATTACAATTTTCAGTCCTCATATGTAATTTGATAACAATTTAGTTAAGTCTTACGATTATGCAGTGTGCACTGAATGTACAATTTGACAACAAAAAACAGCTCTGTGCCCCACAAACAAGGTCAGAACCAGCTATCCTCACACACAGAGTTGGCTTGCAGTGGTCTGTGGTGCAACAAGCTCAAACTTCATGCCATTCACCACAAAAGTTTCTCTGTTTACTTAGTGTCATTATATACCTGCAGTAGCATGTGCTTTCAGCTCACAGTGGTGACTATGATGACTGCTGTCATCCGGTGTGTGACAATGTTTAACCACACCCTGAAGATGGAGGCAGCATATACTAAACTGCACTGCCTTGCATCCCAGAAAGACAGCAATATCCAGTTCTTGGTTCCAACAGTTTAAAATAAACTATCAGTCAATTCATCAAAAAGGAAACGTTGTGACCTTTTAAAAAGGGACAGAAAAACAGCATAGTCTTAGAAAATCTACTCGAATGCCACCTTGTCCACCACAAATCCCACATGGCAGCCCTATGAAGACAACTTCTTTTTGGTCTGTAATTTACCACAAATCCTAAGCAGATTAGCAGTAGCACATACTGAATGCTGCAGGACACACAGTTTCAGGACCACAGGTTCTAACCCACAGTTCTGTGTTGTCTTGTCGGCACGATGTAACCTCATCTGTACCGCACGCAAAGCTTTCGCAATGGCCTGCACCACATCTGTGTCTAACCCAGCACATGCTTTGCTTATGCTGCACAGAACTTGATCTACGGCAGTGCTATAAAATGGTGTGAACTTGCTGAAATTTTCATGCAGGTCCCTGAACTTACACACAGTGCTTAAGCAGTGTTGCTTAATAGTCCCTCTCACAACCGATGGACCCATACCCGAATGTTCTACCTGCCTCCCATTGTTGTTCCTGCTAGGGTCACTTCCAGTGATGGTGCTACATGAATTCTCAGGAAGCATTTGATATTGTTTGTGCCACTCCAGTAACTCTGCACGATTTGCCACTCCGCATTTCAAAGGATCACGCATGTTTTTCCCACTTCCTAATGTGAGATGCATCTGAAGGCTTCTTTCAAAAGAGCCTCCAACTCCTGTTACATAGGGAATGAAATTAGGCATCACTGTATGAGAAGCAGCAATGATGCAAAGTTTGATGGCACTATGACATGTGCAAGCATATTCATTACTTAATTCAGCTGTTGGTGCATGAAGGAAAAGTTGATGTACATGTGGTATTTCTAACCATGTACAGTCGACTTCAGGTTTTACATTGATTGCATTTTCTCTGGAATCATTCTGCTGCAAGTGAAACAAGGCTGAGTATAAGAAATTTACTTCTTCTGGAAGAACTCCGTGCAAAATGGCAATATTTAAACATCTTAAGCGAAAAAGTGTTAAGTCAGAAAATATAGCCGAAGACACAAGTAAAGTTTTTTCATGTTCACAGCCCAGACTTTTGTGATTAGAAATAAATCTTTCTACTTCACTCTGAATGTCAATATCATCAAAACATCCACTTTCTGGCGAGTCACTATCACCAAGCATTATAAATTGTATTCTACATAGACCAGGTGTTGATAGATTAATAGCAGGCCGACACACTCGATAACCCTGCTGGACACACGATTCAGAAAGTGGTTTGGATCCTCCATTCTTGTACTGACACAAGATAGAAAAATCTTTCAGTAAATTCTGTAGAGTGTGCTGTGTATAGGACTGCTTTTTCAATTCTGCAGTACTACCTGTGTTGGAAAGGATCCACTGACACAATAAAAATGATAAGGAATTGGATACAGGAGGTGGGAACCGAGTAGAAAAGAAAGTGTGAATAATTGTTTCAAAGCAAACAATTCTCTCTGTCAGAACACTGTCATCCATTGCTGGAAGCTCTGGCATCTGGCAGTGAGTTGAACTGAGCTGCAGACCTAACGCACCAAGCTGTCTTGCAACACGTGCTGGATTATCAAGGAATCTGCAATACTTCAATAATGATGATGTCATTATTATGAAATTCTTCACACCATCTCCCAATGATTCGTGGACTCTTCTAGCACAGTCAATAAGGATGTGTTGTTCAGGTTGCTTGGGATCTGGCTCTGCATAGACAGACGTTAAAATACTGTACCCACTGCGCATGATGTTGAACTGACCAGTGGGCCGCTGGACCATCACTGCTCGACCCTCTGGACCAAAAGCAACAGCAACAAGGAGCTCCAGCTCCTCAAGTGATGATGCAGGGTGCAGATCCTCACTCATTATTGATGATACCTGTTGCAGGAAAGTAATAACCACATTTACTCAATAAGGTTTGGGTAAATGTTTTGTCTATCACAATATGAAGACAACATGTTTTAAAGTTACTGTACTTTAAAAAAAAGTCTTTGTCATATTTGGATGCCATCTTCTGGAAACCAATTCAGTACTGTCTTCACACAGTATACATCTGCTTACATTAGCAGCTGCAATCATGTGACTGAGGTAGGAGGTCTGTCAAGTTGTCAGATTGGTGCCAAAGGTTATCATGCAAAATGATAGGACTTTGTGGATGTACTCCTGCTGTAACTTTTGTCAACCAATTATCTTGTCTCTATCTGAGTCACTCTCATCTGAATCAGTTCTTCAAGATCAATTCTAATCGTTCTGGAAACTTCTTAATCCACACAAAAACCCTGTATTCTAGACACTGTTTCATTTCAATATACTGTATTTACATAAACAATATATAATAATTTCATCCTATTCAATAACAATGCTCTCAACTCTCAACCTCAAATCTCACAATGATGCTTCTACTCACCTCTAGTGCCTCCCGTTTCTTTCACTGGCACTGTCCTGAAGTGTGTAGGCTGGGCAGTAATGGACAGTCCCGTTACTATCAACATAACTCAGTGCAGGGTTGGGGGCTGTGTTACGTTGACTGCCCAGTGACGAGTACCTTAAACAAATGTTACAGGTGTAGTCCACACATCACTGGGCAGCACAACACACTGCTTACTGCATCTGGTACAACTTGAACATAAGACTCATACAACAAGCTGAGGAGGTAGTGAAGAACTGATGAAATAGATGTACTGGAAGTATTTATGGTACTGTAAATACCTCCAATACATCCATGTGCTGCTCCAATTTAATATGCAACAATTCTGTCTGTTGCATACATTCACTCTACATGGAAGAATCCTATCAGTTCTTCCACATATGAAGGGGGCCAAATATTGTTTAGTAATTGTTTTTATACAGGGGACCGTGGTGGCACAGTGGTTAAGGTGCTGTGCTACAAATCGGAAGGTTGCTGGTTCGATCCCAGCTGGTGTCATTGGAATTTTTCATTGACATAAAATCCTTCCGATCGCACTATGACCCTGGGGTTGACTCAGCCTCTAACAGAAATTAGTACCAGGAGCATTTCCTGGGGGTAAAGGCAGCCGGTGTGTAAGGCTGACAACCTTACCACCATCCTGTGCCGTTGTCATGAAATCTGGGAACCTTAACTTCCTGGAACCCTCTGGGCCACTCCAGGCCTGTAATGGGACTGATTTACCTTTTTTTTAAATGTTTTATACAATGAAAATTAATGTACTCCCCTGTGATGGACCAGTAAGGTCCAAAACATGTAGAAGTTTAACATTTTCAAAAATATGATTGTGAACCTAATGACAACTGTGTGCATTTCTTGGTTAAAACTGTGGATGCCTTATGTGATTTTGTTGTTTTCTCTGTACATCTCATGTAACAAAGTAAAGGGTTTGGTGGCAGTCATTATCAATTTCACAAATAAACTGAGGAATACAATGACACATTGCTCTACAATGTGTCAATGTAAGGAAGTGTGATTTGGAATGAGACTGGGGGAAGATGCAGCGATAACTTGGGTGTATTTCCTTTGGTGATCCTCAGTCAAGGCCAGGAGGTGTGTGTGTGTGTATAGTTCTCATCATTTAATAGCCACACTTGGTACATTTCAAACAACTTTTTATGCCTGTTACATTGAATATGGCATGAGTGAAAAGTATGCTTCAGTATTTTCCCACTGCATCTGCAAATTCCTCCAGGCTTTATGTTCATTTACTGCTGGTATAAATTTCCTATTCAAAAGCTAACCAGTTCACAGGTATTGCAATGTGGAGTCAGAAATTACTGTCTTTTTAACTTCATCAATTAGACATAATGTAAAATGTCTCTAGGTAAAGAACCCACACCATTATTTTATAATATATGCCAGTTTTATAAAATATACCTTTATACATACTGTAATAGGACTTTCAATGGACCAACATGGACAAAAATTATATATTTTGACAAGCTTCATAACCCCATAACAAATTTCACCAACATTCTACACAGCAAATTTGACATTCAGAGGACCGTGCATCTGGTATATTCTTATAATAAAGCCAATGAGATGCACTAATTTCTCAAATTTATTTTTGGAATAGAACTGTACATGTTTTGGACAGGTTTTCTGTCCATCATCAGGAGTCTCAGCAAGCAGTCAGCATAACCTGTATGACATATACCTATTGCTGTGTGTACAGTACTAGACTCCTGATGATGGACAGAAAACCTGTCTTGCAACAAGCAGTCAGCATAACCTGTATGACATATACCTGTTGCTGTGTGTACAGTACTAGACTCCTGATGATGGACAGGAAACCTGTCCAAAACATGTAGAGTTCTATTCCAAAAATAAATTTGAGAAAATAGTGCACCTTGTTGGTTTTATTACATGAATTCTACACAACAGTCTCACTGGTAAAACAAATGAACCGTCCCCATAATGTTCATTTCATGCATGCTGTGTGCAGAACATGTAAAAACACAATTAAACTAAAATGACAGGCCTACACTAACATTTTCTGTCTATTCCCTGCTGACATCAGGTGACAGGTAACAGGGTGGATATGTGCCCACTCCCATGTCAGGTGTCTCCCAGTGCAACTGCTGGGTGTGGCAAACTAAACCAGTACACTTTCATTAACCTTCAGCATATAGCCTTATTAATTCCAGCTCTCTGTTGTCGCCAGAGCACTGTTCAATTTGAATACCCAACGTGTGATGACATTTTTTTTCAGATGCAAAGGACGTACATTTAAAGGAACACCGTTTTCTTGTTTGTCTGTTAAAGGCTTATTTAGAAACATGGAGAGAGAGAGAGAGAGAGAGAGAGAGAGAGAAGGTAAAGTGCACCCTTGTACAGGCAGTGAGGCTCTGTACAGGCCGTGCAGCCCATAGGGGGAGTAGAGGTATAGCTCTACTCTTTCTTGACCATGGCGCTGGAAGGGGGTGAGGGGTCAGCATCATGCCCTGGACACTCTTTACCCCGGGAAAGACCTGGTACCCATTGTACAGAAGGCTGGATAGGCTCCAGGGCTGGTCTGGACAGGTGCGGAAACTCTCGCCCCCCACTGGGATGGGAAACATGGAGAGAGGTCACACCAAATTACTGCCTCAAATAACTACTCCTAAACTGCCTCCATTACAGTCACTGTTGAACAGCACATATTTATAATCACCATCATCAAATTCTCAAGAAACTGGACAACTTTTTGATTCATTCCATCCTCCACTGCCCAGCAGGCAGTCTCTTAGTTTTTATACCTGCTTTCCTTTGGTTTGCCATTCATTTCTTTACACTTTGCAGTCAGGTTTTATATGAGTCTCACTATTATGAAGTCTGAATGCTCACCACCAAGATCACAAAAACCTCCCCATCATCAAATAACAATGTGATTCAGATCAATCCACTTCACCACTTTCACATCAGCTACACTTTAATGTGAGGTCTAACCTCTCACCTATGTCTTTTAAATCGTCCCTTGCCATAATGTACCCCAACCACAAGTTTATGTGAATTTCTTGTTTTTTCTCATATATGGTACACATATCTGATAACCATAATGATACCTATACATGAAGATTACATATCATGCAATTTCAATCACTTCTATTACTTAATCTTTTGAAGGTTCAAAAATTCTCTCAAATATCATCAGTCTAGAGTAAATTTATATTTTACCTTTCAACACAACAAATTTATTAAATCCAAAAATGCATTCAACAAGTTTTGGTCATCTTTGACCATCTTCAGGCATTAAAGTAAAGGTAAATCAGTCCCATTAAAGGGCCCAGGATGGTGGTAAGGTTGTCAGCCTTACGCACCGGCCGCTTTTACCCCCAGGAAATACTCCTGGTACTCATTTCTGTTAGAGGCTGAGTCAAACCCAGGGCCATAGTGCAATCGGAAGGATTGTGTCAATGAAAAATTCCAATGACACCATCAGGAATCGAACCAGCAACCTTCCGATTTGTAGCATAGCACCTTAACCACTTTGCTACTGTGGTCCCCCAGGCATTAAAGTACACAACTTAAAACCCAAGTGGACATGTGTTAAAAATATTTTGCAATTTGTGAAATCTCACACATCTTACAGTTGTCATGGCATGGGATTAATACATATTTTTTGTTCCTTACTAATGCATGAATACATTGTTGGATTTAATGAGATTGTTATGTTTGATGGTAATATAAAAATTGACTGCTTGTCACAGCACAACAGGATGAATTCCATCACAATGATCAGTTATGTTCATCCCTATCAGTGTGCATTTCACATACAATCAGGGCATTTCTGAACTAACGTCACTCTGGCCTCAAGCACCGAACATGAAGAACATACAATAAGCAGGCAGTATGATTTTTTTACATTACTCTTCTTTTCCATTTTCTTTCGTTACATTCAACATCACCACAATTAGAGACATTAAACAGCCCCAGCAGATGATACAGCATTGCTGCCCAATCTATGAATCAAACCAGATTTTTTTTTTTTAATACATTTGTACTGTGCATCCTGCTATTATCAAAGTTTTTTATTATCAACTGATGCACAAGAGAATTGTTTTTAAAGGAGTATCAAAATTTACATTAAAATTACAATAGCTCCAACATGTTTCGGTGTGATCACCATCATCAGGGAGTGTACTGCGTGCGCTTGCTAAAGTTACAGTGTTAAACAGTTGGTTGAAATACGTCATTGTGGTTAATCTGGTGGTGTGGCTGCATATGTTATCAGGTGTGCAATGATAAACATCGCGTCATGTTATTTCACAAGTATTTTCAAAATTCCTTATTATTGTGGTACTTGACGTGATGTTTATATATTAGTGATGCACAAATCTACGAATGTTAAATTTAAATGCAAATGGTGGTTGCAACTTACATGACAAGGTAATCACAAGAACTGTTCCCGGTCTGAAACATGGATATCTGTTGCTGCAGTGCTTGATATTGGAACATTAATGAAGGAAGGGCAAGCCTCATTAGGCACTTCACGTTTCGTGTCTGCTGGACTCTGAACAGACCTGACACTCAACACTTCTACTGAAGCATCTGGCCTTTTTGGTTCTTGCAATATATTCATCTCTTTTACTCTCCTTTCATAGAATGTTCCAGATCTCTTTACTCTTCTCTTTTTCACATTCAGTTGTAAAACTTTCTTTGTTTTTTGTCTGAATAACTTTCGCCAATAAACATAAAGGCAGCACACAAAGAAGAAAACTAATGGTAATAAGGACACGATCAGGTAACTGATAAGTGCAGTTTTGTCCGTGTCAATGTTGAGTGGCGAATCTGGGATCACTATTGGAGGGTCCACATCAAAGCTGACTTCACAATGAAATGAAATACCAATATTAGCATACTGCTGATAAAAATGACTGCAAGATACTTCAGGTTCATACCCACATCCGTTTACATTTACATATAATGGCACTGAACTGTTCACATTGTCATCAGAGTCAATTAAACTAGAATTTGCTTTCATGTCACTGCTCATGTCTGCATATGAAAAGTTGTCTTCTGGACTCCACAAAGCATTAGTATCATTACCAGCCACAAAACTGGCAGTGTCATTCATATCTGTGGAATTGAATGTGTAGTGCACGTATATCTGTGAACAATTGTACACAGTTGCTGTGCAACTCTGTCTGCAAGATGTCCACAGACATTTTGTAGTGCCATTTAAATTTTTGACATCAGTGGTTACACATATGGCTGGCGTCAATTCGACAGACAGAGATAATATTGTCGAGTCTGTGAACAGCACCAAGGAAATGACAGCAACTGTGAAGCTGATTATTACGATAACTGAGCACAATCGAGCTTCCAGATCACGCAGCCAATCAGGTTCACGGCACTTACAGTATTTCACTCGACCCATACCGCATTGCTCGCTATTACCACAGAGAACTTATCACGTCACAAATACCTTATACAGTACAAATTAAAGTGTAATTTAACAGGAGCAGGAGAACAAGTTGTGTTACATCTTCCAGGCCACAGAATGCTATGAAACCAAGCCCCAATGTGGACTCATGACTAATTTATGTAGGTTAATGTGGCATGACTATAGCTTCCCCCACTCATACGTGTGTTTAAACTGCGACATAATCAATAATGTACACGTTTGTGGCATGTCAACACCATAGCAACCTTAAGACTGATCTATATCATGTCATGCAATGCTCCTGAAAATGAACACTGCTATGACCTTCAAGTCACACCCTACCAGATGCTATTGTGTAAGTCATCCATTGCAAATATTAAAAACCAGCAGAGCTGCAGAGACAGAAAATTGTCAACTGGATTAATAAAACTACAGTACAATTTCAATATGGCAAGTGATAATGTAATGTAATGCGTGGCTTGAAAGTGTTTTCAAGATAATATCTGTCAACTATACGTGACTACATAACCACCTAAAGAAATAAAAGAACAATCAGGTGAACAATGTAGTACTGTACCACAGTTCCAAAATACACACCCAGAAAACAGGCAGTATGTGTAAATGTGAATGTCAATAAATAACACAGCTGCAACTAGTAATCTGAAATCAATACAAGAAGGCAGTCAGGGTCATGCCACACCACATGGAAAATTCAGGGACTTATGTAAAAATGGCCTATCACAAAATAAGGCCAATACCCAGTGCATTTAACGAATTGGTCAGGGAAATAATATGCAATGACATGGACTATACATTGCCACATAACTCTAACACTCTATTACATTATCTTGATTCAGTCTCTTCTTACAACAGTGGACAATTATTCATTTGGTCATAAAATTCCCTCCTGTAAAAAGACAAAAATTTGACACAAAATTTTTCCCACATCCTTTCAGTTCAGTTCACATTTTCTAACCAAATTTTAATATTATCATTCCACAGAATCTCATGTTGACCAAGTGGCCTCTTTTGATTAGGTTATAAAAACAATGCTTTTTGTGCACTTTACCAATTTATCCATGCAACATGCCCTGCCTGTTTATCTCCATTTTGTCACCTTAACGACACTACTTAAAGAATACAAACTGTAAAGCTCCTGTCATGTAATTTTTTTCCACTCTCCTGTTACTTCTATTCCTAGATCCACCACCTCCAAATCAAAAGCCTCATTTCATTGCCTTTTAAATTTCGGTGAAATTCCCATCAAAGTGTCTCTGGAAGTCTTGAATATTAGACTGTGGAAGATCATAAAAGTATAAAATTTAACATAGAATAAGGGGCATGAGAGTCACTGAAATTTGACTTTAAAATATCTTTTATGATGTATGACTAGAATATTTCTGGTTACACAAATTCAGTGGCTTACCCTTCATCATATAGCCTGCAGTAGGGTACTGAGAGGTGTCGCAGGAATGTCCACACGTTTTGGTAACTCCAGTCCAGTAATGGGCTAACACGCATAACTTGAGGCCAACCTGAGTCTGACATCTGGAACATACAATCTCAATCTATTCTTTCCCCACAATTTTGCTACGGCTGGTCTGTGGAAGCAGAATTACATATACCACATGCCACTCCCTGCAAAGCATGTCTATTCCACGCACCTCACACCACACCATGCCATCCCATCCCACACTAGCACACAGAATTATGAAGTTGAATATATTGCTGTATTCATAAAAGCCCACCAATGCACCATACCCTGAGTCATACCAGTCCATTCCACACACTCACACTAGCTTTCACTCACAGCCATTTAAAGCTAATACTGCAATGCTACTAAAGGATCTGTCTTCAGGTTTCAAGAAAAATCTTGTCTATACGTTTCTTATCTCTCCAGTGTGTCTACTCCTTCCTGAATTAGTCGAGAGTCAAATAAATTACATCCAATTTAAACTTTAACAATGAAGAAACTAAAGTATGCACCTGAAAGGAATTCAGCGCTTCAGAGTAGGGGTCTGTTCTTCTTGTGCCCATAAGCACTGCCTTTAATTCAGGTCTCTCTGCTAATACAACCCCAACAGCACATTTGATTGGACCAGGAATTATCTTCAGCTGTAGGTTATATCTGAAATAAACATTCATAGCATTACAAGTTTCTTACGAAGCAGGTTTGAACTTCACTACAGATCAAAACAAAATCTGAAAGATGGCTTTCAGTTTGTATCTCCCATAGACAATTTCAAATGAAATCTACTGAAGCAGTTAGGGCGATTAAATATACTGACATATAAGACCTCCCTATTAAGTACCCAGTGTATGTAGTAACTGTACAGAGTGCATATAATATCAAGGTCAAATTGACCAGATCTAGGACATAACATAGTTCAAACTGCATCTCACACCAAAATTTTCACTGCTGATGATTTATCCTGTTAACTACAATATGAACTTCAAACATATTCCTTCCCTGGTGAGGGAAACAAATGTCACCAGCAGTTTGAACAGTGTAGGTACGATTGACAGAGTAAATGGTGGCCACAACTACCATTCCCTTGTTTTTGAATAAAGATGTTACATTTATGTGTATGCAGTGAATAAAATGACCATACTACTAGGTAATAAGTGTGTGTATGTTTATTTACATTCCCAAAACTATTCAAAGGTGTTGGCAAAGCCCATAAAGTTTTTCTGGTGATCTTAATTTGTTACAGTATAGAAAGCAGTTTACTTCACATTCAAATTCAATTTTCTCCATTTTTCAAATACTAGTTGCGGACTAGTACATGCCCCTAGGAACAGATCCCATTAAGACAGTAAAATTTTATATCAAAATTTACTGATGTAAACAGCAAGTTCACTCATATGGATGGATGCAGACTGATGGGCAGGCATAACCATCAGATTGTGTGGTCATTTAACACTTCTTGCAAAGTTGTTACTTCTTTTGAAAAAAGTAACAGCTACAAACAGAACAGAAGTGAAGTCACCATCATACATTTGGGTGTACAAATGGAATATCAAAGATCTCCAAGACAAAAAATGAGAAAGCAGACTAATATGAATATTGAGATGCCACAAAGTGGAAGATAATTCAGATGATATTACTGTAAATCAGCTTGCTTCTACAGTCTGTGGGGCACTTTAACAATACCTTTTCACTGACTCAGTGATGAATTCTTCAACTTCAGGAAATGGATCCTGTGACTGTATGTAAACAGCATAGAGCGGTTCCTTCAGGGATGGAAATTTTCGGCGCAGGACTGCTGTGGCAAGATGTAAGAGAACCGTGCAATCTTTTCCACCATTAAAACTCAGGAATATCTCTGCAGGGCTAAACTTATCATAGCATTCCTCGAGTATCTGCAGTCAAAAGAATGTTCAGGTAATATCAGACCAGTGCCCATCCAACTACACAGTAAATTCTTATTTTTTTCTTATAATAAAACCAACTAGATGCACTAATTTCTCAAATTTATTTTGGAATGAAACTCTACATGTTTCGGACAGTTCCTCTGTCCATCATGAGTTTTTCACTGTAAACACAGCAATGGTATATGTCATACAGGTTTTGTTGACAGCTTGTTGACAGAGGAACTGTCCAAAACATGCAAAGTTTCATTCCAAAACTAAATTTGAGAAAATAGGGCATCTAGTTGGTTTTATTATAAGAATATATCATGATGCACGGTCATCTGAACGTCAAATACACAGTAGATGTTCTCATTGAACAACTGGTAGCTATTCTGATGACCCTTAAACTTCCTGACGTTTCAGAACTCAAAAGGTTCCCTATTACATTAAAAGAAGCCTAGTGTCAGACCCAATATTAAACCAGTCAGCATGCATGTAACCTGTGTCTTTAAGATTTATTTTAATACTTCCCTTTTATCTTTGTCCAGTCACACAAAAATGTCCATTCACATGATGCAATCCAACCACACATTTGTTTTCACCATGCTGAATGTCTTACCTATCCCACTCTTGTTAATGTAATCCATAAGAAAATATAGCTGCAGAGTGGAAAGAGTTGAGGGTAGATATAAAAACGCTGCTTAATCCAAAGAAGCAAATAAATAACTAAGCAGTAATAGAAATACAGAATATGAATGAAAAATCAATATTGGCATTTACTAAGTGCAACAGTGATAAATCATACAATAACTAAACTAATACATTAACTGAGCAGAGTCCTTCTTGAAAAGCTATCTGTTCCTCAGTTAAGAAATTCCCTGCATTTTATGGAATCTGAAGATTGATCACTGCATTCACAACAGCCTGTCACTTGTCCCTATCCTGAGCCAGGTCAATCCAGTCCATGCCTTGCCAACCAATTTAAGATCCAATTTAATATTATCCTCCCATCTATGCCTTAGTTTTCCAAATGGTCCCTCCCCAACAGGTTTCCTGCCCAAAGCCTGTATGCACCTGTAAGCCACATGCCCTGCTCATCTCACTATTCTGCTTTGATCATCCAAATTCCACTGCTTATGTTATTCTGAAGGATTGATCCAAGTCTGAGGCCAAGTGCTTTTTTAAGATTTTATGGCCAGGAGGTGTTTAAACTTCACCCAACCTCCCATGCTGGAGAATCACTGCCTACTGGCTGTTCATGACTACCTAGTCAATATATTTACAGCTACCCTCTGTATCTGCAGGCTGTCTCCTCCAGCTGCAATGTGATGACGCACCATGCCTTGGTGACAGTGACCCACTTGCATCACACCACACACATGTAGCATCCATCCTCTACACTGAATACAAGCATCATTACCATGGAGAAAAATTTCTGGAGAAACTTATTTTTATAGCATCATTTCTCATAATAAATTCATGGATGGGGATTCACCAAGAGTCTTCCGCCTTTCCACAGTGTTTCCTTTTCCACTTCTTGCTCAAGTCTGACCAAGCCATCCGTGCCGCAGGAGTGTAACATCAAACAAAGAGCAGCCTGTTGGGGTGATGCAGAATACTACCAACCATAGAAGCTGGGATGACAGAGCAGGAATCCTGAAACTGTGGCTATGGGGGTTCTGATGATGCTGTTGGCTCAGCAGGACAACAGCAGATATTAAATACTGGGTTTCAAAATGATTAAAAGCCCAAGAAAAAAAATGCATTTTTAACAGTAAAAGAACGTGAATTTTCCAGGGCAGTTTTATGTAAGCACAAGATGATGAACACCCAGAAGTCCACGATCCAAGGGAAGACTATGGATTCTTCAATTACATCATCTTATAATGCTAACTGGATCCATAATTATGTACCAAGAGCAAGACTATGCTTTACTACAGTACATTAAAGTTCTTACACTTTGCCACAGGGGGAATTTGTTATTTCCTTTTATGACAGGCTGAAACATTCATATTTCACAGGGGGCATGTCCACAGTGTAACCACTGTCAGTACTATCATTAGCATTATGAGTACCCACAGTGTACAGTGCAAGTGTTTGCATCACTATTGATGTCAAGAGAAGTCAAGTACTTACAGTACTGCACAAATTTACATTTTGCTACTTAACAGTCTAAAGGATGGGCACTACAATGGTTGTGTGAACTGTTCAATTCCAAACAAATGGTTCCTTACACACGTAGTAGGATTCCATGGTCAAGTGCTCAAAAGAAAGCTGGTATTTACATACGCATATCATCATTATACACAACACTATGGACATAAACCCATCCCTTAACCGGAATTCAAACCTGCAGTTTCATTGTTCAAACCGTTCAAGAATGTACAACACTGTAGTCCACATATTTACTGTACTGCAATACACAATTACATTTTCAGTACTGTACTCTGCGAGATCTCCGACTGCGGTCACCCGAGCCAAACTGGTCAAATCACAAAACTGTTCTAGAAAAATATGAGTTGGACAGGCCCATCCCAAATTTAGCAGTAAAGAAAAATGGTACACAATGTAGAGAGAGAGAGAGAGAGAGAGAACTAAATTTTTTCTCAAATGATGGAGGGGACAATTATATTACAGCAAAACATGTAGGGGGAGACAGACATTAAAACAGCTAACATACTGCTGTTTTAGTAGTCGCAACAAATACATCAAAAGGGGATGAACATACAGCATGCAAGGGGCACAAATTCTTTTGAATGATCCCCTAAAACACCATGATTAAAATGGAAACCAGTAAAATGAAGTTATAGAAACTGACTGCAAAATTAGAGACCAATGGTGAGCTACAACTCTTGTCCATCCATTTATTTCAGACCTCAACCCTACCAGCTGGAAATTACTTTCAGTGGGGTACAGCCATATAATTGCAATTCCTCTCATGTGTTATTCCTGCATATGCACTATTAGAACACACATCAAAGAATAACACTCAGTACATGGAAAAATTATAATGTTGGAATATGTCTGTGGACAGGAAAGATGTACAGTTAGTTGTGATGAGCTTTTTAAGTTCTGTTACTCTACAAGTACAGTTAATTTGACGTTCAGGTGACGGTGCATTGTGATAAATTCTTATAATAAAATCAACTAGATGCACTAATTTCTCAAATTTATTTTTGGAATAGGACTCTACATGTTTCGGACAGTTCCTCTGTCCATCATCAGGAGTTTTTAACCTGTACACACAGCAATGGTATATGTCATACAGGTTTTGCTGACTGCTTGCGAGCTGATGATGGACAAAGGAACTGTCCGAAACATGTAGAGTTCTCTTCCAAAAATGAATGTGAAAAATTAGTGCTTCTAGTTGGTTTTATTATAAGAAGTACAGTTAACTCAGCTGCCGGTCTGCTGTTGTTCTCTATAAACATAACTAGTACGCTAGACATCCAGCAGCTGCTGTGACAATAGATGCTGAGGGCTGTCTTACTGGCTCCGCACCTTTGATTTAGATACGAACCCTGCAGACCCCACATTGTGGTGGGGGCCTCGAAAGGGGGGAGGGGGGAACCCACTAATTTTTTGTGGCATCTTTCAGACTGGATTACATTCTTCTAACAGAAGACAGTATTTTTGATCCCTGTTACGAAATCTCAGAATAGCTCCACAAATAGTTATAGCAAGGCCCTCACCAGTTATCTATGCTCCTGTTCTTCACTGTGACACTACTCATGTGTTTTATTTAACAACACTATCACTCGCTAAGATTATACAGTTTCAGGTACTGTTAGAAGTTACAGGCAAGAGACAGCACCTGTACATAATAGGCCTGTTGTATGCCACACTGCACAAACCTTCCTCAAAAAGTGCCAAAATATGTGGCTAGAAAAATAATTTTTCATGTTACAAAATTAAAATCTTTATATATATATATATATATAGTGTGCAAAATGAAAGGCATGGGTTACTGTGGTGACTTCTGTTCACGCAACTGTGCTGAGGATCCCACTACTCCACACTACACAGCAGGTACCTACATAGTTGTAAAAACACAAATGTGTTACATTTTTTGTATGTTGTGAACTACAGAGAACAGAGTACAGTCCTGAACAGAACTGTAGAAGCAAAGGCCTTGCCCACCATGGCAACATACTGACATTCACAACCAACAAATTACTATACTGACAATGGCCACACACTATTCTGCTGGTATGATGACCATATGCGTCTGCACCAGGTCATAAATCTAAGCAATTACACGTACCAGCATCTCGTCTCCAATCTCACTGGTGAAAACAGTACACCACACGAATCTGAGATGTGCATGTCTATCGAGGATTACTGTTTCACATATCGAAGCAGTATTCTTTCTACACTAAACTGTTCTTGAGTGAAAAGCCATATCACAATTGAGTTAAAAACGCAACATCTGATAGATCTGCTATGTCTCCATCAACAGGGCTAATGTCACTGGTGGTGTATACAGAACAAGATTAAAGTATTCTGGGACATGCTGATTAGTAAAGAGTTGCCAACAGTCTGTAGGTGCTTGCATCACTAATGTGTCTCCTATTTACCAACAGACATGTTGTCATATCCCAGACAACCTGAATCTTTATCACCACTGGTATGAGAACCTCAAATATTACAGGACTGAGTAAATGAAATATTGGTTTATATCTCAGGATCATAGAGAAAAAAGATATTAGTGCACTTATTCACCAAAGAAGCTTCAAATCTAAATAGCTTCGTTTCTGTGGTACTTTATTTTAATGATATAAGTCTATACACTAGACAATTGGTATTACTAAATACCATTCTTTTCATAGAAGACATAATTCCCTCTTTACATGTGGCAACAGCAATCTTGCAGTTGAATCCTTAAAATAAGAAACCTGTCATGATGCCATGTTCATTGCCAACTGCATCTGACATACAGAATATGTTATAAAAATTTATAGCAATAATACACAAAATTTATTAAACCTTTGCCCATGTATCACACAGGACTGGTTCACATTCACTGTAAGCCAGCCTGACTCCTACAGTATTCAAATCACAACATGAAGGAAAGTTCAGAATTTCAAAGTCAACAGCAAAATCAGTGACTTCTACCATAATGCAATTGACAGTCCCTTTAACATATTCACAATCCTGTCCAACACACACTGCCAATAGACTGTCTGAAAGACTATAGCTAAAACAGAAAAATACAAGTAGTGTGTACACTGTACAAATACAAGCACTGTGTACACTTTACAAAGTGCCGTGCAATTGATTTACTGTTCTGTGATAGAAAGACTTCCAAAACTGTGACGATGAGTGCAGAAACACGGGAGAGAAAAAAAACCCATCAAAATAATAATTTTCCTCTATGAGCCTAAAGGCTAAAAAATAAGCCAGTAAACCTTCAAAACTGCAATGAACTGTTTACACAATGTTACATACAGCATCATTCAGCCCTTAACCTATTCTATGATTATCTCCACAACAGAAGCACCTACTTTCTAACAATAGTTGTGGTGGGGCAAGTAGAACAATATGTCTTGCACTATCATTTCAAACCTATTAACTGAAATTTTAGGCCCAGTATATTACAATGAAAAAGAAAATTGGAGAATATTAACTAATAAAGAAATTTGTGCAACTGTTAGAAAACCTACTATAATAGAGACACGAAGGTTAAATATATTATGTTGGTTTGGGCGTGTACAGAGAATGGAAGGAAATAGAATTCCCAAAAGGGTATAATGTATGAATTTGGGAACAAGATTGAGGTAGACCAAGAAACAGATGACAAGATGAGGTACTAGAGGATGGAAGAATAGTTAGTGGAGAAGTGTGGCAGGAAAAAGTACATAACAGACAGGAATGGACGAAGCTCCTGAGAATGGCAATGAATTGTCGTATTCTGCACATGCCAACGGAATGAACAAATATTGTGTTTCCAAAATGTAATTCTTCTCTCTTACACTGGGAATATATAAAATAGCCTTTACCACTGCTGAAACTTTAAGAAATTTTAAAACACATACATACAGCTTTCTTATTATCTGTTTAATGGGTTGTACATAAATGTGTCCTACCTTTGTTCAGGTCAAGAGGCTCAATAATTTGCTTTGTTGTAATATCCACATCACACTCTGCTATCTTGTGTTACTTAGTGTTTTGATTTTCTGCTCATAAAATAAGAAAAACAAAGTGATGCACGAACATAAATTAAATTTCAGGCTGAACCCTCAAATGCTGTCAATTCTCCACCACATAATAAAAGTCAGGTAAGATTATGCACCCATTTTTTTTATATTTAACCAACAGGATGTTGTAATTTACGAAATGTTAAACATATTACATGATTCATTATTAATTTGGGAACACATTCAAAATGGTCAGATACTTCAAAAATATTCTGCCAATTTTATAGAGCCATTTATAGAGTACTCTTGTACACCCTGACAGGTAAGCTAATGTTTCTGTCAGAATGGCATGAATTTCCTTCAGCACCTTGCCTTGTGGGGGGGGCGACTTGATGACAGATCACGTCTTGACGTTGTTGAAATTATGCGTGTTCCTGACATGCTTCCGAGCTTGTTTCCTTCCTGGTAGGACTAAGGACTTATCAGCACCCCAGTATGCATTTAGTCAGTTAACAGTACGGACACTAGCAATGATCAGATAAATTACCGGTTCCTTCATAATTTGTTCAGGCTTCGTGCCAACACGAGCACTTACAAAACTTGATCAAGTCCTCGGTTACATGCTCTACCTACACATTGCCACAGCCAGGACAGTTAACTGTGTTTGTAGATGCAAGTTTCTTGTTTGTTAACAAGGACGACTTTCATGGTGTTGATGGCTATGAGATATCTTTACTTTTCACTTTGAGAATATTCTTTGGTGTTTCTTCTCACATTACTTTTCTTCATCAGTCACACTCTTTTCTTTCCTATCCCTACAGCACATTCTTGTACGTTTGTGTAATACTTATTGACATTCTTGTAAACTGAAACTGACAATATTTCTGATTTTTTTGCTGTGTTACATTTTACTCTTCTGTCAGCTTGTGTTAATGTATGAATCTGGACTACACTAACCATGTCTCTTTGTTGTTCACAGGTAGGCTTATCTGGAATAGGAACAGGGCTGTTAGTTGTGTGCGATGCAGCAGATCATGATGGAAATGGCCCATTCCCAACGATGGGAACGGCCTCTCCCTCATGTGTTGTAGAATTTTTAAGGTTTTTCACATCTCTCCCATTTTTTTTCACAGTTATGTGTTAAATTATTAAAATATTTCTGTTACTATATTCTATTAAATCCAATGATTCTGCTCATGCTACACTGTTCTGAAGCATGAACAGCTAGCCTATGTCTTGCAAAAGTCTCTCACCCAGTCCTTTCCAGCAAGTTTCTTTTATTTACTGCATTTGTGACAGAGGTCATTTAAATCAGAAAATTCAGAACCAATTTGCATGACTCCTTATCAGTCTATAAAATCTTGCATCCTGACCCTGGCAGCGTTTCACAGCTCTTGCCCCATTTCGACAGTAAAAACTTTCCTGAATCTTCCAATTGAAGTGGTAATTGTACCTTGAAAGCAGACCATATTTTGAAGGACTCTGTACAAACTAAATATAGCTGTGCCATTAA
>Ga0123352_10004814_pt1 | contig 20050 bp, 17 predicted proteins | sample TergutLab28metaG_FD_89700 | JGI IMG/M metagenome (GOLD analysis project Ga0123352, IMG submission 89700) | Labiotermes labralis P1 segment gut microbial communities from Petit-Saut dam, French Guiana - Lab288 P1 | ecosystem: Host-associated > Arthropoda: Insects > Digestive system > Gut ...
AGCTCCGCGGCCAACGTGTTTGTCAACAATAGCACAGTCAGCAGCGAACACCTCATCACAAAAACTTCTTACTCTAAACCCGGGCTCGCATAGCGGCTGGGGAGGTTTGTGGGCGGCCAGCGGTTTAACCACTGGACGACGCCGCCATCGAATCCCCCACTTTCAAAAATACAAATCCCTCGTCCTCCCCGTTGTAGTCGCAGAGCAGTGATTCCCCAGGCTGCACCTGCCCTTTTAGAATTTTATCCGCGAGCCTATCCTCGATTTTCCTCTGGACTGCCCTGCGCAACGGGCGCGCACCATAGATAATGTCGAAGCCTTCCTCCGATATTTGGCTGATTGCTGACTCAGTGAAGTCCAGTCGGATACCCATATCCTTCGCTTTGCCGCTGAGATGCCTGAACATCTTGCGGGCAATCTGGCGAATCTCCTCCCGGCGCAGTTTGTCGAAGACAATTATCTCGTCTACCCGGTTGAGGAACTCGGGCCGGAAAATGGTGCGCACTTCGGCCATAACCTCTTTTTTCATCTCACTGCCGGTTTGGTCGCGCTCACCGCCCGAGAAACCCAGGGTGCGCTGCTGGGTGATGTGCCGCGCACCAGCGTTAGATGTCATGATGACAACCGTATTTTTGAAGCTTACCCGCCGCCCCTGCGAATCGGTCAACTGGCCGTCCTCAAGTATCTGCAGCAGGATGTTAAAGACGTCGGGGTGTGCCTTTTCAATCTCGTCAAAGAGCACTACGCTATAAGGCCGGCGCCGGACTTTCTCGGTGAGCTGGCCGCCCTCCTCATACCCCACATAACCCGGTGGCGAACCAATAAGCTTTGCCACCGTGTGCTTTTCCATATACTCGCTCATATCCATCCGGATAAGCGAGTCTTTTTTTGCAAAAAGCGCCTCGGCCAGAGCCAGGCAGAGCTCGGTCTTGCCCACCCCTGTAGGCCCCAGGAAGATAAACGAACCTATTGGCCGGCCGGGATCTTTCAGCCCCACCTTACCCCGGCGAATAGCCCCGGCAACAGCGGCAACAGCCGTGTCCTGCCCCACAACCCGCAGCCTCAGATTTTCCTCCAGATTGATAAGATGTCGGCTCTGCTCTTGGGTCAAGGTGGCAATTTCAATGCCTGTAATGTCCGAGATAAGCCGGGCTATTTCTTCTTTAGTGAGTTCCTCAGTCTCCGGGGCGGCCCCCGCCAGCGTCCAACCGGTGCGCTGCTCGCATATCTTTTGTTCAAGAAGCTTTTCTCGCCCGCGGACTTCTCCGGCAAGTTCAAAGTCACGCGCACCCAAAGCCGTGCGCTTCTCTTCCTTGCACTCGACCAACTTGACCTCGAGCTCGCCCAGCCTCTCGGGGGCAGTGAATGCCCGCAGCCGCACCCGGGAGGCCGCCTCGTCTATTAGATCGATGGCTTTATCGGGCAGGTAGCGGTCCGGAATATACTTGGCGCTTAAGGTCACCGCGGCGATAACCGCCTCGTCGGCTATGCGCAGTTTGTGGTGCTCTTCGTATCTGGGGAGCAGGCCACGCAGAATTTCTATAGCCTCGTCCTCGCTGGGCTCCATGACCTCGATTGCCTGGAACCGGCGCTCTAAGGCGGCGTCCTTTTCGATATGCTTGCGGTACTCGCTTATGGTTGTCGCGCCAATAAGTTGAATCTCACCCCGAGCCAGCTGCGGCTTTAGAATGTTGGCGGCGTCAATCGCACCCTCCGCCGCACCCGCCCCGATTATCGTGTGCACCTCATCTATGAAGAGTATGACCTCGCGGCTCTGGCAAACTTCTTCCAGAGCGGTCTTGACCCTGTCCTCAAAGTCGCCTCGATATTTGGCTCCGGCCACCATAGCCGAAAGGTCTAGGGTTATCACACGCTTGTCGCGCAGCAGCTCTGGCACTTCGCCGCTTACTATTTTTTGGGCCAAGCCCTCGACAATTGCGGTCTTGCCAACCCCGGCCTCCCCCACAAGGCAAGGATTGTTCTTGCTTCGGCGGGAGAGTATTTGCACCAGCCGGCCCACCTCCTGCCCCCTGCCAATAACCGGGTCGAGCGTGCCCATCCGGGCCTGCTCTGTGAGGTCGCGGCCATACCGCTCAAGTGTCTGTGTGGAGCCCCCCGGGCGCGACGCCGTGCGTAGTGGCGACTTGCGCGTCTTTTCGGCCTGGGCACCCTCCCCAAGCTCGGGGCCAATACTGTCCATCATAGGCCCTATTAAACTCTCCGGCGAGGAACCCAGCTCACGCAGCAACTTTACGCCGTAGCAGTCAGCCTCCTTTGCCATCACCATAAGCATGTGCTCAGTGCCCACATAGCTCTGCCCCATCACCCGGGCCTTGACAATCGAAAGCTCTAGCAGACGCTTACACCGGGGGGTAAAGTCCTCGGGAGTGAGGCTGGTCTTCGTCCCTTGCCCCACACTCTGGATTATATGACCACGAAAACTCTCGAAGCCTATACTTTTCTGGGTGAGCACGGTGTAGGCGACCCCGCTGCCCTCGTCGAGCATACCCAGAATCAAGTGCTCGCTGCCCACATAGGTGTGTCCAAGAGCACTCGCCTGGCTTATCGCCACGTTGATAGCGTTGTTCGCCTTTTGTGTAAACCCGCTAAAGCGGAACATAGTATCAGTCCTTTCCGGAGGGCTGCGCCGCCAACCTCAAAGCACACTCTAGTTAAGCTTATGCCGGTGCGGCATGACCGTATGGTAGTTGGGGATGGGAATTTCTAAGATTTACTATCAACTACTATTGGCATAGCAACGGAATGTTATTCCAGGTTTTTTGCCTATTTTTAAGCCAGACGCGCAAATTCGTAACCTTTTTTCTCCCAAAAGCATAGGATGGTGCAACACCAATCTAAGGGGGAAAAATCATGTTTGGCGAAAACAACTGCTGGTGGATCATAATCATTCTTCTTGTACTCGTTTGCTGCTGTGGAGGCAAGAACGAGAGGGTCGAATGCCGCGACTTCTGCTGCTAATCAATAACATAGCAAACATGAAGATGTCAGGTACAGCAATGTACCTGACATCAGCGTGTCAAAAAATCCCACAAGCGGTCGGGCATGGCAAGCCCGCTCCTCACGGTAACGCGGGAAATCTGGGGGGTTGTAGGGGCGAACTGCGTTTGCCCGCGGTTTACCGTTGTTCCCTGTCGTTGTAGGGACGGCCATTGGCCGTCCGGGTTTCTAAGGTCAAGTTCCAGGTCAAGGCCTTTAAGTTCAAGGTCTGAATTTTAATTCGCCTGCGGGCGAGAATAGTGTACCGCTCCTGCCGCGGGGGCACTTACTTTTCTTGTCTCGCCAAGAAGAAGTAAGCAAAAGAAAGCGACTGGGGGAGGACCGCGTGTTTCTCGCAAAGGACGCTCGAACACGAACTCCCCCAGACCCCCACTAGTAGGTCAAGGGCAGGTTGGTGGGGACAGTAGATTTGCGAACAGACGATGCAGCTCCGCAGCCGACGTGTTCGTCAGTAACGGCACAGTTAGCGGCAAACACCTCACCGCGAGAATTCCTTACTCTAAACCCGAGCTCGCATAGCGGCTGGGTAAGCTTGCAGGTAGCCAAGGGCTCGAAATCCAAAGCCGTCTACTCTCACCCCTGCCTCTGTTGACAAGCCGGGAGCTCGCGAGAATTACACACGATCAAACGCTCCGGCTCTCGCTCACCTGCCCGTGGAGAGGGGGGCTGGGGGAGTTGTCTGCGGAGCACGTCCTTTGTGCGTAGTCAGACCCGGTTCTCCCCCAGTCGCCTTCTTTTGCTTACTTCTTCTTGGCGAGACAAAGAAAAGTAAGTGCCTCCGCGGCAGGAGCGGTACACTATTCTCGCCCGCAGGTGATTTCATAATTAAGCCCTTGACCTTAACTTCAGCAAACCCAGGGGACGATTGACATCGTCCCCTACAACAGCAGGTTGCGTAAAAGGCACTCCCCCTGCAGCGCGTTGCGCCTGCCCACGGAACCCCCGCCCAAACTATGTTGTATTTCTTAGGCCGACCGTGTACTGTGGCGGCTCGTGTACGGGCCGCCTCAAAATCTATATGCAATCTAGCATATAGTAAAAAATTATGGTATACTGTCCATGTAAATACACATAAGCGAGATATACTTGTTTCACTTCAAAAGAAGAGCGCTTTTAAAGCTGTGGCAAGGTCAGCCGCAGTCAGCGCTTCGCGCTGGAAAGCCCGCGTATACGCCATTAACAGCTCCGCTGCTACACGCTCGTGGAGTGTGTAGCCTTGAAAAATAAAGTGCATTTTTCAAGGCTAACGGCTATAACAACCACACAAAGGAGACCACCCTATGGGATACCAGCTGGAAAGCGCCTTGTGGCGCGGCGTGTTCGCTGTCCCTGGGGCGGTTGTGGACGAGCACCTAAAGCTCTGTGACGAGACCGCACTCAAAGTGCTGCTGCTTATCCTGCGCCGGGGCGACGAAGTCACCCTAGAGGAAATCTCAAATTTTCTGGGCACCGACCCGCAGGCCGTAGAGCAGGCCATCAGCTACTGGACAAAGCTAGGCATCTTAATGGAACCCACACCTGCCCCACCCCAAAGGCCCAATACAAAAGCGCCACCACCAATTGTGGATCCTGCCCCAACCACTCAACCGACATATATGTTGCCAGGCAAAGAACGGCGCAAGCTCACCACCAGGCAGATAAACGAAATGAGCGCGGGAGACGACACTATCGCCTTTTTGCTGCGGGAAGCCCAGATGATAATCGGCAAACCGCTTACCCCGGTGGCCACTGACACTGTCGCTGCGCTCTACAGCTACTACGGCATGAACCCCGAGGTTCTGCTCATGTTGCTGCAATATTGCGTAGGACAAAAGCGGGACAATATGCGCTACATAGAAAAGGTGGCCGCAAGCTGGATCGAGATGGGTATCGACACCCACGAAAAGGCCGAGCGGGAGATTCTTGCAGTGGCTGAGCGTGCCGGGCAGGAGGCCGCCGTCCGCCGGGTGCTGGGTATAAACGACCGCGCGCTTATCAGCAGCGAGCGGGAGTACATAGCCGCCTGGAGCGAGCAGGGCATCCCAAGCGAGCTCATCGGCCTTGCTTACGAGCGTACAATCGAGCAAAAAGGCAAGCTCTCTTTGCCCTACATAAACGGCATCCTCCAAAACTGGAGAGCCAAAGGAATATCCACCCCGGCCGGTGCCTTGCAGGAAATGCGCGCAGGCAAAAAAAACTCCGCCGAAGCCGCAAACCCCAGCAGCCTAGACGAAATGGAACAGATTTATAAGTATGGAGATGTCTGATGGCTAACTACTCGAAGCATATATATGACAAAGCGTGGGCCACCTTGGAAGCCCGCAAAAACCGCGCCCGGGAGACCGCAGCCGCCCGCCGGGCCAAGGTGCGCGCTATGCTGCCCGAAATCGCGGCAATCGAGCGGGAGATGGCCGTACAGGCATCATCCATCGCCAAGATGGTCATCGCCGACCCCGACCGCGCCGAAGAGCGGATCAAAGCCCTTGGCGACGCCAACCTCAGTCTCCAGCGCCGCAGGGAGCGGCTTCTTGCTGAGGCAGGGTACCCCGCCGACTACCTGAGCGAACAATACGAATGCGCCACCTGCCAAGACGCCGGGTTTATCGGCGCAAAAATGTGCAAGTGCATGGCCGGCCTGCTCCGCCAAGAGGCCGCAGCTACCCTTGGCCGCAGCGCACCCATCAAAGACTGCACCTTCGAGAGGTTCTCGCTCGAATACTACGACACCGGTCCGGACGAAACCGGTGTCAGCCTACGGGAACGTATGCGCGACAAGCTCACCTTCTGCCAAGACTGGGCGGCGGATTTTTCCCCGCGTAGCGAGAGTATGCTCCTTGCCGGGCCAACCGGCGTGGGCAAAACGCACCTTTCCCTGGCAATGGCCGGCAGAGTCTCGGAATCCGGCTACAGCGTGGTCTACACCCCCGTCCAGCGGATGATGGACTTCCTGGAAGGCGAAAAATTCGCACGAGATGCCCAGGGCCGGGAGAAATTCTTCGGTGCCACCGATGGCTACCTGGACTGCGACCTGCTCGTCCTAGACGACCTTGGCACCGAGCTCTCCACCGCGTTTACCTCGGCAGCGCTATTCAACATCCTGAACACCCGCCTGGTCGAAGAGCGCCCGACCATCATCAGCACCAACCTGGAGCTCGGCGAAATCAAGGCCCGCTACAGCCAGCGCATAGCCTCCCGGCTTATCTACGGCTACAAAGTGCTGCGCTTCGGCGGCAAGGATATACGGTATATTAAGAAGATGGAGAGGTCGCAGCTGTAGGCTATCTTATGGCTAAAAACAATGGGGCAAACCATTAGTGATAAGTATAACTCGAGGAGGCTCATATGATGTTGCCGACGTGCTGAAGCTCTATAAAATTTACATCGACGGCGAGCATCGCGGCAAAATAAAAATAAACGAGACGGTTGAGTTCCCAGTCGAAAACGGTCGCCGCGAAGTTCTGGCTAAAATAGACTGGCGAAGAAGCGATAGAGAAGACAATTGTTATAGGGTCACCTAGTGTAACACAAACGCGGGGCATGGAATTAATTCCATGCCCCGCGCTGTTCGTTTGTAAAAAAACAATGCCCCGCCGCGCCGTATGATGCCATTTGTAAAACCCGTCTACACGACAGGTGGGTGCCCTCCTTGAGTTTCATGCTCCCTTCGTCCGGCCTAGGCCGGGAGGTCTGCAGTCCGCTACACAGAGCCGGGCTCCCTTTTATACAAAGTGTTGGATTTTATATAAAGCCCATTTACGCGAACACAGCAGGCGCAAGATTTATAACCTGAGTTCCCTGTTAATCTTCAAAATCGAACGCGTCTTTGAGGCGCTCTTTGAAGACCTCGCCAATTCTTTCAAACTCGTCATCGTCCTCAACGGCTTCTAAGACTTCTTCACCGTCTTCTTCCTGCACCACTTTTAAGATAATCAGCTCACCGTTGTCCTCAGCTTCAGGGTCGTCGTCCCCCATAACCGGCACGAGTGCAACGTACTCGCTTCCGTCCGGCTGCTCAACAGAGTCGATTATCTCAAACTCATGCTCTTGCCCGTCCTCGTCAACCAAGGTTATCAGGTCAGCGCCTTCCATCATTTCTTCGCTCATTGTGTCCTCCCGCTTATGCGTCAATATATTTAGCTGATAACATACGCACATTCTATATGATTTTCCCCAATAAGTCAACGGTTATGTCAAATGAGAAAACATTGATTTTGTTCATGAATTATTCACTTGTCATTAACGTTTTGTACTTGTATTTAGTGGGCTCGCTGTTGTATAATACATTTAAGATAAACATAATATGAAAAATTAATATCACTTGCACAACACCCCTGTGAGGGATGCCGGCAAGCTTGGAGGTGGTTCCATTGTACTGTGAAATTGAATGTATAGCGTTCTTTGGGGCCAAGCGCCATCCCCAAACGGTGTAAGTTTGTGCAGTGTTCGCGGAGTTTACCCTCTGTAAAGAAAGGGGGCATAACCCGGAGCGGCCATTCGGCCAGATTAGCAGACTTTGCCGAAAACAAACATGGCGACGCTATAGGCGGATTCAAACATTGTCTACGCTTTATAGTTATAACTTAATATATAAAAACTGAATATTTAGGCTGCGCTCAAATGACTGGGCGCAGTTTTTTTGCCGTAAATGTTGCATATACTGACCACCTGATGTATAATGTCCACTGGAACACGTGGGCATTAATACCATTTTAGTGTTCACCTACAATGTCCACCAATAGTCGTGGACATTATATTTTATTTGATAGTGAGGTTATTGATGTGAAAAAACGCAGAATTTTGACAGTGCTTTTGGCCGGCATACTTTTGCTGGCAGGCTGTGCCGGCGGGCAGCCCACCTCGCCACCGGCAGCTCAACCGGAAGACGTTGAGCCAACCCCAGAAGCAGTACCGGAAGAGCCCGAAGTGCCCGTCACCCCCAGAGAACCCATCGAGCTTATCCAAAACCAGCCGATAGAGCCAGGCGACCACATCGCCGTGATGGAAACCACCATGGGTACCATCAGAATCCGGCTCTTCCCCCAATACACCCCCATAGCCGTTGAGAACTTCATGGGCCTCATCGAAGAAGGCTTTTACGACGGGCGCAACTTCCACCGCGTTATAAGCAACTTTATGATCCAGGGCGGAGCGTACGAGCCCACCGGCATGGGTGGCATGACCATCTTCCGGGATGAAGAGGGCAACCACCAACAGTTCGACAACGAAGTTGTCGACGAGCTCTGGCATTTCCGCGGCGCGCTCAGTATGGCAAACGCCGGCCCGAACACAAACTCGAGCCAGTTTTTCATTGTGCAAAACAGCGACCCGCTCGACGAGGGCACGGCTGACGCCTTGCGCCAACACGGCTTCCCTGAAGAAGTAATCGCACACTACGCCGAAGTCGGCGGCACCCCGCATCTGGATGGACTAAATGGCGTGCACACCGTGTTCGGTCACGTAATCGAAGGCATGGACGTGGTTGACGCCATTGCCGGCGTGGCCACCGACCAGATGGATCGTCCTTTTGAGGATGTGCTTATAACTTCTATGACCCTTGAAGTCGCGGAGTAGTTTCCTTTAAGAGCTTCGTTTCCAAAAAAATGCCACCACGGCGCGGTTTTCCCGCTGTGGTGGCATTCTGATTTATAAAGGCAAACTCTAAAGTTCTTCTTCAAACAAAAGCTCTTCTTCGGCGATAAGCTCTCCCTCTTCGGCCGCGATCAAAGATTCTTCGTCTATTAGCTCTTCTTTCCTCTGGTGAACTTCTTCGGCTGCCGCATGCCCGGGCCTCAGCCCGGGTGTTGACCTGCGCTTTTCTCTGCGCTCTTTCGCTTCGCGCAGCTGGCGCTCGGCCCGCAGGTCGCGGTGCTCCCACCTGAGCAGCTCCTCAAGCGCGGCCATAGAGATAATACTCCTGCTGAGCATGGAGAGCACAACACCCAAGTTGGTGAAGTCCTGCCTGCTCATAGAGCAGTAAAGCTGGTTTGTGATAACCGCAATAGCGGCGTTCAGTTGGCAGGGATCTACCTGTTTCATACACAAACCACCTTTCGAAGACATTAAGCAGAAGGACAGAAGTAAGTAATGGGCCGCTCGCCCTCCCTTGCTTCTGTCTTCCTGTTTTTTTACTTCTTAGAAATAAATAATCACCTTATGTAGGGGACGCACACCATGCGTCCCGCGCATTCACCGCAACTTATCCCTCAAATAGACGTGTCGTGTGTCCCATACAATTTAGCCTAGGCTTTCCACTGCCCTCCTGGCAAAGCTGTTGTCCACCAGGGAATCAAACGGGGCACGCTCGCTCAGCTCCCCCGACTGCTCCATGATGTCCTGCATGCGGTAAAAGGCCTGCGGGCTCATCATTGGGGCGATCGCATACGCCTGGATTCGCTTGTAGTTGGCAATTGCGCTGGCCATTGTTACCGGGTCTGCTTCCGGAAAGAATGGCGCTATCACCTGGGCGGTCTCTTCCGGGGTGTGGGTGTTCACCCATTGCTGCCCCCTTGCAAGGGCATTCGCAAAACCCTGTATAACCTCAGGGTTCTCCCTTATAAAGCTGCCCTGGGCATAATATGCAGTGTATGGCAGCTCCCCTGCCCACTCGCCAATCGAAGTTACAATATAACCCCTGCCTTCAAGCATTATGGTAGAGGCAGTCGGCTCAAAGACGGTTACAAAGTCTGCGGTGCCGCTGAGAAACGCGCCGGTCATAGCCGCGAACTGTATGGTGCTGTCAAAGTCCACGTCCACGCCGGGGGTCAGGCCCGCCTGGCTCACCACATAGGCAAGGGTCATGTAGGGCATACCGCCCCTGCGCCCGGGCAGCAAATGGGCCCCGCGAATGCTCTCCCATTCAAAGTTTGGGTCGGGCTGACGCGCCATTAAGAACGAGCCGTCCCGCTGAGTGAGTTGGGCGAATAGGACCGCGTGGTCTTCCCTGCCCTCGTTAAAAACGTAGATAGCCGCTTCCGGGCCGGAAAGCCCAATGTCAGCCGCGCCCGAGATAATCGCGGTCATAACCCTGTCGGCGCCCTCTGCTGTAACCAGGTCGATGCTCAGCCCCTCGTCCTCAAAGAATCCCAGGGCCAGCGCCACGTACTGAGGTGCATAGAATACCGAGCGGGTAACTTCACTCACCCGGACAGTGCGCAGCTCGCTCCCGCTGCGGCCACCCGTGCATCCGGCGAATATGCTGACCACCAACACCGCCACCATAATCATAGCCGCAACCCGCAGCCACCTTTTGGTTAACTTCATGTCAATTCCTCCTATGTTTGTGTATATTTGGTTCTTCTTTTAATTCCCCTCCTTTGGAGGGGTGCCGCGAAGTGGCGGGGTCGTTGTGCGTGTAGCTACCGCTGTACGAACTTCATAACCTTCTTCTCTAGCAGTGCCACCCCACCGTAAAGCAGGGCCGCCAGCACACCCAGCAATAGCACACTAGTCATCACCAGATCCATCTGGAAAACCTGGCCACCGTAGATAATCAAGTACCCAAGCCCCGCGCGGGAGACCAAGAACTCACCCGCAATAACCCCAACCAGCGAGAGCCCGATGTTTATCTTAAGCGAGCCAAACAGCACCTGCAGGTTGGAAGGGTAGATTATCTTCACAAATGTCTGCCAGCGGGTGGCGCCAAATGTTTTGGCCATCTTGATAAGCTCTTTGTCGGTGGAGGCAAAGCCGCCTAGCATCTCTAGTACGGTTACAATCAGCGAGATTGCCAGAGCCATCACAATTATAGCCTGCATACCTGCCCCCACCCAGACTATGATGACCGGGCCGAGCGCGATTTTTGGCAAAGCGTTCAGCACCACCAGGTAGGGTGCGGCCACACGGGCCAAAAATGGTGACCACCAGAGCGTAAAAGCAATTGCGTTGCCTATAAGAGCGCCCAGCCCGAACCCTACCAGGGTCTCGAAGCAGGTGATGCCCACATGCACAAGCAGCCCGTTACCGCTAAAATTCGCTAGCGTGCGCAGTATGCGGCTGGGCGAGCTCATTATAAAGCTGTCGATAACGCCAAGGCGGGCAAAGACTTCCCAGGCGGCGATAAACAAAACCAGCAGAGCTATCTGGCAGGCGCGCACTTGCAGCTTTTTTCTTTTGCGCCCCGCGAGGTATGCCTCCCGCTCGGCTGAGATCTCCTTGCGCCCCAGCGTAGATATTTTCTTATTCATTCAGATCAAGCTCTTTCCAAATCGTATTGAAGTAGTGGGTAAATCTAGGGTTGGCTCTGCGTTGCAAGGGAGTGGTAAGCTGCCCGCCGGATGCGTCAAGTTCGATTTTATGTATCGACTTGACACGGCCGGGGCGACCGCTCACGACCACAACGCGGTCGGCCATGCTGATTCCCTCCGGGATGTCGTGGGTAACAATTATAGCGGTTTTGCCCACGCTTTTGAGTATTTCAAAGACGTCGTCGGTCACGGCCAGCCTGGTTTGGTAGTCCAGCGCCGAGAAGGCTTCGTCCAGCAACAAGAGCTTGGGCTGGGTGGCCAAGGTGCGGATAAGCGCGGCCCGCTGGCGCATCCCGCCGGATAGCTGAGATGGGTATTTGTCCGCAAACTCCCAAAGACCATAGGTCTGCAGAAGGTCCTCAGCGTAGGCGATGTTCTCTGCCGTCAGCATCCCGCGTATTTCCAGCCCCAGCAACACATTCGAGCGTATGGTGCGCCACTGGAGCAAATTATCCTTTTGGAGCATGTAGCCTATTTTTTCGCTCACTCCCCTAACCTGTTCACCTTCCAGGTAGACTTTGCCGTGTGTGGGGGGCTCAAGCCCGGCTATTATTGAAAGCAGGGTGGACTTTCCGCAGCCGGAAGGCCCTACAATCGCTACCTGCTCGCCTTCCAAGGCGGTAAGGCTAAAGTTTTCGAGCGCTGTCACCTCGCCGTTTTCCGCCTGGTAGACAAGGGATACGTCCTCAAGGCGCAGGATCTCGCGCATACGGCCACCTCCTTAATAAATTCAGATACCTTCAGTATAGTTAAAATTGCGGTTTGAGGTTACGCCAGAGGCGGTTTTCTTTTCTATATACTTGGGCGCCTACCTTGGAGCCCATCTAAATCTATGGACTGCGCGGAGTGTAAAGCGCCGCCCTCTTCCATTTTTAGATAAAATCTGCTAAACTAGGGAACGGTAAAATCGCCATTATTTGGTTAGAGGGAGAAGACAATGAAAAACAGACTTATAGCATCGCTGCTGGTTATTGTAATCGTGCTTGCTACGGCGGGCTGCATAACCAGACGACCAATAGACCCGATAGACGCTCTGGGCAGCGTATGGCCGATGCCGGAGGGCTCAAATATCGCTACTTTGGGGCAAGAGTATGTCTCGGCAGTTCTCTACGGGTACTTTTTTACGGTAAATCATCTTCACTTACAGCAAGACGCGATGGTAAGAGGGCATGTGGATTTAGAATACTTTTGGGAAATTGAGCAAGAGGGCAGCACCGTGCGGCAGATACTGCTGGATGGATCCATGCGCTCTGCCAAAGAGTATACCGGGCTTTACCGGCTGGGGTTTGCGCTCGGAATAACCGAAACCCCGCAGGAAGCCGCCGCCGTGGAGGAGCAAATAGCTGCCCGGCTGGATGAGCTTAGCGGAGACGTAAACCTGTTTACCCAGCTCTACCGCCTCTCCCCCGAGCAGATGAGGGAGGCCGCGCGCAAGCTGAATATTGCCTCCAGCTATTTTAGGCAGGCGATGGACGACATTACATTTGATGAAGAGACCGCCCGTGAGCTGTACGACGCCGACCCTGACGCCTTTGACCTAGTGACTGTCCGTCACGTACTAATCGGCATTAACGAAGAAATGACCGAAACCCAGGTGGAAGTCTCCGGAGACTTTGCCAGGGCGCTACTAGAGCGTGTTGATTATGGAGAGGACATAGGCTCGCTGGCCGCACAGTATTCGGAAGACCCTGGCTCTCGGTTCACCGACGGTGAATATATTTTCCGCCGCGATGGCAGGTTTGCGTCCGAATTTGAGGAGTGGGCCTTTGCCGCCACACCTGGAGACACCGGCATTGTACAGACCGTACACGGATACCACATAATGCAGCTTATGGACCGCACAACCTTTGAGGAGCTGGACGACGCTATCATTGAGCAGCAAGTTCGCGCTATCATCTTCAAAGAGAACCACCAAGCCCTATACGACCTTGTAGACGCGGACGGCTGGGTGTATGACCGAAGGTTGCTAAACATGTTCATAAGCTCTATCTGAGGGTCCACACCCATAAACTAAGCACACCTAAATAACAGCGAGGCTTGTGTATTTAAGTGTTTTTGGTAAATATAATTTGCAAAAACGTTTCATATGGAACGCTATATTTACCTTGAGTTTAGACGCGCAAAAACCCCCGATCTGCGTCAGTCGCAGGTCGGGGGTGATTTTTGGTTTGTGTTTTGTTATTAACGCCTGCGGCCGAGCAGCCGCAGCAGCATGATGAATAGGTTGATAAAGTCTAGGTAAAGCTTGAGCGCACCGATAATCGCAAGTTTGCGCACTTCGTCGCTGTATTCGTCGTAGCCGCTGGCGGTGGCTTGCTGGTAAATCCCCTTGATGTTCTGGGTGTCGTAGGCTATAAGCCCGATGAAGACCAGCACGCCGACAACGGTAATCGCAAGGTCCATCATGGGGTTGCCCAGGAACATATTGAGAAGTGACGCTGCAATAATGCCGATCAGCCCGAAGAATGCCAGCCTGCCAAGTGTGGTCAAATCCTTCTTGGTGACAAAGCCGTAAATCGACATTGTCAGGAATACAAACGTGGTTACCGAGAACGCCAAAATCAGGCTGGGAATGTCATATATCAGCACAAACACCGACATTGTAAGCCCTGTCAGCGCCGAGTATGCCATGAACATCACGGTGGCTGTAGCCGGGCTCATCCTTTGTATCCCCGCGCTTAGGGCGATGACCATTACAAACTGTGCGATAACGACAACAAAGAATCCCGGCCCGCCAAAAACGAGATTCCATACCGCCGGCATGGTCAGTGCAGCCATAGCTGTGACAACTGTAGTCAACAGGCCGACACACATCCAGCCCATGACCTTAGCGAGATAGACAGCACTGCGGGATTCCATCTCCCCTGCGTGTTCTCCATAAGCTGCCCGGTTGTTCTGTCCCGCGCCATACCCACGGTTGTCGTATTCATTTCCGCGGCGATCCATCCCGCCACGCTCGAATTCGCGGTCAAGGTCACGGCCTCCGCGCCCGCCATCTGAGTTTCCGAACATATTGCTCACCCTTTCTATTAAAAACCAAATGCTTGATTGTGCTGTTAGTTATAATATTATATATCAATCGGGACAAAAATACCAGAACCAAATTGTTAACAAATGGCAGACTGGCGCATATGAGTGCGCCGGTCTAGGTGTATTGCTAACCTCCAATAATTAAGTTCCCACCTGTGACAAAGGCTTCGGCGCTCATGAGCATTCCGAGTTTGTAGCCGTGGATTTGGCTTTTTATCGCGGTCAGTTGACTGAGTTCCACCTGTGCCTCCGTATACCGTAGGAAGAGTTCTCTTTCTTCTTGACCAAGTCGCTCTAAGAGCTTATCTTCAGCGCTGGAGATTACCTGCACGACTTCATCATAATGTGGGTCCCTTTCGACAAACTGCACTTGCGGCGATATATTGCCGTAGAAAAATTCTTCGAGTATGCTGTTCATATAGTATAGCCTCCTTTATACTTTATACTTTCGAGATCAATGGTGAACGCATTGTTCTCTCTTATTTCATTTGATTATAGTGTACAATGTGTTCACTTGCCAAGAGATTTTGGGAGGTTTCTGATGATTGGTAATATTCTTAACAAAATAAGGAAATCACAAGGTATTACAGCGCAGCAAATGGCTGACTACTTGAATATCAGCTTGCGCTCTTATCGCTACTTTGAAAGCAACGACAGGCAGCCATCCCTTCAGATGCTTGTCAAAATAGCTAATAAGATGAATGTAACTACAGACTATCTTTTAGGTTGTTCTGATAAGCCAGAGCGGCAATAGGGAAACTTTTGCAGGGGAGTGCCTTTTACGCAACCTACTGCTGTAGGGGCGATTATCAATCGCCCGCGGCTTACCGCAAACCTGTCATTGTAGGGGCCGCGCCCCTGCGCGGCCCGCTAGTTTCCAGTGGCGTTCCATGCGTAGCACTGAACGCTCAAGTTCAAGACCAAATTTAAATCAGCCTGCGGGCTGGGACATTGGTGCCGCTCATGCCGCGGAGGCACTTACTTTTCTTGTCTCGCCAAGAAGAAGTAAGCAAAAGAAGGCGACTGGGGGAGAACCGGGCCTGACTACGCACAAAGGACGTGCTCCGCAGACAACTCCCCCAGACCCCCACTGGTAGGTCAAAGGCAGGTGGGTGTGGGCGGTAGTTGGGTTCTATGGATGATACAGCTCCGCAGCCGACGTGTTCGTCAGTAACGGCGCAGTCAGCGGCAAACACCTCACCGCAAGAACTCCTTACTCTAAACCCGGGCTCGCATAGCGTCTGGGTAAGTTTGCGGGTAGCCAAGGGCTTGAAGTTCGAGGGCGTCTACTGTCACTCCTGCCTCCGTTGGCAAGCCGGGAGCACGCGAGAATTACACACGATCAAACGCTCTGGCTCTCGCCCACCTGCCCGTGGAGAGGGGGCCTGGGGGAGTTGTTTGCGAGCGTCCTTTGCGAGACAAACCCGGTTCTCCCCCGTCGCCTTTCTTTTGCTTACTTCTTCTTGGCGAAACAAAGAAAAGTATGTGCCTCCGCGGCATGAGCGGTACAATAATCCCAGCCCGCAGGCTGATTTAATATTCAGTCCTTGACCTTGGCCCCTGAACTTGACCCTGCCGGGCGGGGATGGAACCCCGACCCTACAGCGCCAGGTTGGGGCAAAGCACGGGGCCCGATGTAAACCACGGGCGGGATAACTCCGCCCCTACAGCAATGGGTTCGTGGGGAGAGGCGGGCCGCACAGGGGTGCGGGCCCCTACTGCGAACAAGTCTGCGGTAAGCTGCGAGCGATTGAAAATCGCACTACAACGTTAGACCTTGAACTCAGAAGCCACCCAACCCTTGCGGCAATTTTCAAGTCCGCTAACTATACTTATGACCTTGCCTGGATGGCACTGCCAAATACCGCACATTATTAACAAAAAATAGTAATGATTCTTATCTTCGATGCGCCGCTTGTCAAAATTATGCCCTTGGTGGCGATATTCGCTTGTAAAGGTGGTAATACTGTAGTACAATATGTGCACAGTATAATGTAACACCACTCTAACTTCCACAGGAGGAAAACGAAATGGCAGACAAAAACTACAGGTTCGAGACACTGCAGGTTCACGCGGGGCAAGAGTCACCAGACCCAGCTACCGACGCCCGTGCAGTGCCTATCTACGCCACCACCTCCTATGTTTTTCCGGACAGCGCCACAGCGGCAGGCCGCTTTGCACTTTCGCAGCCGGGGAACATATACACCCGGATAATGAATCCCACCACCGATGTATTCGAAAAACGGGTAGCTGCTCTTGAGGGCGGCGTAGGCGCACTGGCTCTTGCTTCGGGTTCGGCGGCGGTCACTTACGCAGTACAGAATATAGCTATGGCAGGTGACCACATCGTTTCCGCCTCCAACCTTTACGGCGGCACGTTGGCACTCTTCGCCAATACCCTTAAAGAGCAGGGTATCGAATGCACATTTGTCGACCAGACCGATCTCGCAAACTTTGAGAAAGCCATAAAGCCCAACACCAAGCTACTCTTTGCCGAAACACTCGGCAACCCCAACTCAGATATACTCGACCTGCGCGCCCTCGCCGACATCGCCCATAAGAATGGGATTCCCCTGGTTGTGGACAGCACATTTGCAAGCCCATACCTTCTGCGCCCTATTGAGCTCGGCGTAGATATTGTGGTTCACTCCGCCACCAAGTTTATGGGTGGGCACGGCACTGTAATGGGCGGCGTTGTGGTCGACGGCGGCAACTTCGACTGGGCAAAAAGCGGCAAGTTTCCCGGACTTTCTAAGCCTAACCCGGCCTACCACGGCGCAGTCTTCACCGACGTGGCCGGCCCGCTTGCCTATATCATAAAGATGCGCACCACTCTCCTACGCGACCAAGGCGCATGCATCTCCCCCTTCAACGCGTTTATGTTGCTGCAAGGGCTCGAGACCCTCTCCCTACGGATGGAGCGCCATGTCAAAAACGCACTGAAAGTAATCGACTTCTTGAAGTCGCACCCACAGGTAGAAAAAGTCAACCATCCATCCCTGTCCACCGGGCGGGAAAAAGAGCTGTACGACGAGTACTTTCCTTGGGGCGCGGGCTCTATCTTCACATTTGAGATTAAGGGCGGCAGCGCGGCGGCCCAGCGCTTTGCCGAAAGCCTCGAGCTCTTCTCGATGCTGGCAAACGTGGCGGACGTAAAGTCCCTGGTAGTCCACCCGGCCACCACCACCCATTCCCAGTGTGACGAAGCCGGGCTAAAGAAAGCCGGAATCGAACCCAGCACTATCCGGCTGTCAATCGGTACCGAGCACATCGACGATATTATCGCCGACCTTAAACTCGGGTTTGAGAAGGCGAAATAAAAAAGGTATTAATCTATGGAAATTTATGCAGATAACGCGGCAACCACCAAGATAAGCGACATAGCCAAAGCCGCCATGATAGAATGCATGGAGAGCTCATTTGGCAATCCATCTTCACTACACAGCGACGGGCAGAGGGCTGCGGTCACACTGGCCAGCGCTCGCCGGAAAATGGCCCAACAATTGGGCTGCTCTGAAAGGGAGGTGATCTTCACCTCCGGCGGTACGGAAGCAGACAACCAGGCGATATTCTCAGCTGCGGCTTTGGGCGAGAAGGCGGGCAAAAAGCACATCGTCTCCTCGGCGGCAGAGCACCACGCGGTGTTGCACGCCCTGCACCGGCTGGAAAAGCAGGGGTTCGAGGTAACCCTACTGCCCATGCCGGAGAGCGGAGTGCTCAGCCCCAAGGCGGTCGAAACCGTTCTGCGGGACGACACCTGCCTTGTCACTATTATGATGGCCAACAACGAGATTGGCACCATACAGCCTATAGCCGAAATCGGCAATATTTGCCGGGAGCGCGGGGTACTACTGCACACCGACGCGGTGGCGGCGAGCGGATATGTTCCGATTGATGTTGTCCGGCAAAAAATTGATATGCTCTCGCTCTCGGCCCACAAGTTCCACGGACCCAAGGGTGTTGGAATGCTTTACGCCCGCAAGGGAATCAAGATTTTATCCCTGGTGGAAGGCGGCTCTCAGGAAGGCGGCAAGCGGGCCGGCACCGAGAACCTGCCCGGCATAGTGGGTATGGCCACGGCCTTCGAGCAGGTCTGCGCAAACATGCGCGAAAGCGCGGCCAAGCTGACCATCCTGCGGGACAGGCTTATAGACGGCCTCGGCAAAATCCCGCACAGCGTACTCAACGGGGACAAGCTCGCAAGGCTGCCGAGTAACGCCAACTTCTGCTTTGAGGCAATCGAGGGTGAATCGCTCCTGCTGCTGCTCGATCAAAAGGGGATACGGGCGTCGTCGGGCTCGGCTTGCACCTCCGGCTCGCTGGAACCCAGCCATGTTCTGCTCTCAATTGGCCGCTCGCACGAGGTTGCCCACGGCTCGCTGAGGTTAACTCTCGACCACACAGCCACCGAGCAGGAGGTCGACTACATGATAGAAGCCACCTACCAGGTCGTCGCCCGCTTGCGGGAGATGTCGCCGGTCTGGCGGGATTTGCAGGAAGGAAAAAGAAAATATGTTATATAGCGAAAAAGTAATGGATCATCTGCATAGCCCGCGCAACGCCGGCAAAATTGAAGACGCAAATGGTGTTGGCGAGGCTGGCAACGTAACCTGCGGGGATATAATGCGGATGTACCTAAAAGTTGAGGATGGCGTAATTGAGGACGTTAAGTTCGAGACGTTCGGCTGCGGCTCGGCTATAGCCGTAAGCTCGATCGCCACCGAGATGATAAAGGGTAAGCCGGTCAGCGAGGCCGCAAAGCTCACCAACAAAGCAGTGGTATCGGCACTTGATGGACTGCCCCCAAACAAAATCCACTGCTCGGTGCTGGCTGAAGAGGCTGTAAAGTCAGCCCTGGAAGACTACTACAAAAAATCCGGCGAAACACCTGCTCAGAGCGAGTAAGAACCTGAGCCACAGAAAGAAGAGCTTGCGGGCTCTTCTTTCTCTACCCCTTGTGCTGCGTAAAAGGCTCTGCCACCGCGCATGACAAAGTTCTGCAAAAAACTATTGACAAGCGTATGCAAATGATATATAGTGTCATTAATAATGCAAAACCTATAAACTAAGGAGGAGCTAATATGCCAGAACTAAAAGGATCGAAAACCGAGGCCAACTTGATGGCGGCATTCGCCGGGGAGTCACAAGCGCGGAACAAGTACACCTATTATGCCTCCAAAGCCAAAAAAGAAGGCTACGAGCAAATTGCCGGGCTGTTCTTGGTAACCGCAGCCAACGAGATGGAGCACGCGAAGCTCTGGTTTAAGCTGCTGCACGGCGGCGAGATCCCCGACACTATAGCCAACCTTAAAGATGCTGCCGCCGGCGAAAATTACGAGTGGACAGACATGTACGCGGGCTTTGCCAAAACCGCCAGAGAAGAAGGCTTTGATAAAATCGCCGCCATGTTTGAGGCCGTTGCCAAAATTGAAAAAGAGCACGAAGAGCGCTACTTAAAGCTGCTCTCGAATGTGGAGACCGGCGAGGTCTTTGCACGCAACGACAGCAAAGATTGGGAGTGCCGCAACTGCGGACATATCCACAACGGCCCCAAGGCTCTGCAGCTTTGCCCGGTCTGCGCACACCCGCAAGCGTTCTTTGAGATTCGCGCGACCAATTTCTAATCAACTTATTATATGCAAAAGCGAGCCCGCCAATTTGAACTGAACCAATAAAAACGGACAATAGACAAGAAGCCCCCTGATGTAGGATAATACTACACAGGGGGCATTGCCATGAAAAGAACATTCACACACGTCAAAAAGCTCGAATATCGTATA
>Ga0123352_10004815_pt1 | contig 20049 bp, 7 predicted proteins | sample TergutLab28metaG_FD_89700 | JGI IMG/M metagenome (GOLD analysis project Ga0123352, IMG submission 89700) | Labiotermes labralis P1 segment gut microbial communities from Petit-Saut dam, French Guiana - Lab288 P1 | ecosystem: Host-associated > Arthropoda: Insects > Digestive system > Gut ...
ATATATATATGTACAATGTACAAGTTACACAACAATATACACATATATATATATATGTACAGTGTACAAGTTACACAACAATATACACAGACACACATATATATATATATGTACAGTGTACAAGTTACACAACAATATACACATATATATATATGTACAGTGTACAAGTTACACAACAATATACACACACACATATATATATATATGTACAATGTACAAGTTACACAACAATATACACATATATATATATATGTACAGTGTACAAGTTACACAACAATACACACACACACATATATATATATATATATATGTACAGTGTACAAGTTACACAACAATATAGCCTGTTACGTATTATATTTATTAACTGAAATGTTTGTATCTGTGGATTGTTGATATGAATCATTATAATTTTTACATGTGCGGTTTGCAAAACACATCACAACGTCAGTTGTGGCCTATTGACAAGAACCTAACCACCCATCTTGTAAAATTTTTTGATGGGGCCTATCTGGGTCAGGTTAATAACTAAATCGATGACCCGAAATTAGAATATACGAAAATTTTCCAGGATTTTTTATGTTATTTTCTTTTCCTAGTGTGAAGACTTGTGGGTCTGATGACAGGACTTTATGTTTAATAGACACGAGTAAAAATGAAAGTATTACTTTGCAGATTTCAAACACCTCACTTTGTTAGGGCAGTTGCCTTATGGAAACTGTCTTCATTGCCATGTCGCTGTAGCCTGGGATAGGAATCCAATTAATTTCGAAACCTGAAACGATGCCACTGGAAACCATGATTATTGCAAACAGCTATCAAAATGCCAGTATATAACAGTATCCTTAGCTTTGAAATTGATTAACTAGTTAATGCGGACTGTTTGTTAGCTTCTCCTCCTTCATTATTTAATCCCTGTCTCCGCGTACGTAACACGAGTCTGGCACTGCAGCTAACTGGTCCTTTCTCCAGATCGCCGGTCTCTGTATACCAGACTTATTGTGTCATATTCCAGTTAACGATAATCTTCAATGTTATTGTTACTATCAACAGTGAGTTCCCAAAGGATGCTGCATCTGATTATCTGCGCGAAGTACACGTTCAAGAAACCTCGTGTCGTGGAATTGAGTTTGCTACACGGGGAAGCTCCAAGGATAGGTATAATAACTGTATTTGGGTAGTACCAGTAGATAAGCGAGTCAGTTATTTTAACCACTTTTTAAGTAACCCAAATCCTTATTAGGCTAATGTTCATTACAGACGAAAACTGTTGACAATCCTGAGCCATACAGTTAAAGTATGAACCCATCTACAGTACTTCGTTAAGAAGTATTCTAACGTCCTTTCGTTTAAGACAGCGTCTTTCAAGTCTACTTCTTCCCTTTAAAATTTTTAGACAAATTTTTTTGCTCATTTCTCTTGTTTTGTATGTCATATGTTCCGCCGTTGCCCTCCTTCTTGATTTGAATATCGTAATGCCGTCTGGCGAAAAATGTTGTTCTTGAACCCCCACCACTCGACATCACGCAGTTTTATTCGGCCTTCTGCTACTTACTCCGTCTTAGGTCCAAAAGTTTTCCTGACCACCCTGACACCCTGTTAGGGAACATAATCAATCCACATTTCATCGTTAATGACAGTGATCAAGACGCACGTACAAAGAAAATCGTGCCAACATACAGACGCGTACACTCAGACACGCGCACACACACATACACACACACACACGCACATAAGCAGGAACACACACCTACAGAAACAGGTGAAAGGGTGGCCGTGAACATTCACTTGGCAGCCACATGCCTGGGCTTTTTGAAATAGTATCTCCCGCAGTAAATAAAAAATTGTAAACACAGGATCGAAATAATTTTCATAATTTTATGTCGAGTAAGAATTTGGTGAGTAAGGAAATAAATAAATTTAATCTATTTATTACCGTCTAATGCTTTTATTTACTTATGGCATATGTAATGACGCTGTGCATGTATGCATGTATTTGTACACATCCGCTCGCGGGCTGAGATTATATTACCTTTGTCATCAATACTTTTTCCTTTTATACCAAAACAGGCACTGTATTTATCCGTGTCCCTTGTGGTGTGACTTCTAATAATGCCCATTACGTGCATTGTTATGTGCTTCTGTTCAAGGGCCCGTTGGTTTTGCTGCCGGAAGTGCTGCTTTCTTATCTGAGGTCTGTCCCGGTTTTGGTCAGCGACGTCAAACGTAAAGTGAAGTACTGCTTAAGCATCTAATTCTTACTACAAAAATTGTTTTGTAGGAGTACGTTGCTTTGAGGGTGTTCTAGAATAAGGTGCTGAAGAAAATATTTGGGCTAATAGGGAGGAAGCAACAGGAGGATGGAGACATTTGAACGAGTACAAGATAAACACTCCTCGTCGGTTATTGTTCAGGTGATCACATCAAGGACAAGGCCTGTTACATGTGTGAAGGGAAACTAAAATATTAAACAGGGCTCTTGAGGACATAATGACGGAAAACACACTTGGAAGACCTAGACCTAGATGGAAGGATAATGATAAAATGGATCTTCAAGAACTAGGCTTGCAAGGCCTTGTTTGATTAATATGGCATAAGAGAGGGACAAGTTTCGGGCTGTTATCAACACGGCAATGAACCTTCGGGTCCCATGTAATGCGGATTTCTCGGCTAGGTGAGAAAATATTAGCTTTACAAAAATGTATCTGCTCCGTTGTGTCAGAGTAAAGGATATCACAAAATACGGCATTTTTGTATTTGTTTTGTTAAGTGTGAACATGAAAGTTTAAGAGAAATATTACATATATCCCAGATTTAAACACAGAAATATTACCTGAGAAACTTTACACAATGTAGTTTCCTAAGAACGTTCAGTTTTCAAGTAGATTGCATTTCGAACTTTTGGCACTAATTAGTCGTTCAAGATATTCACAGGAAAGAAGAACAATTCCTTTTACAATATATAGGCTTATGTCCTGCTTCTTGTACCTACAATTGTTTCATTAAGATCGAGATTAAAATTTCTACAAAATTTAACAGATCACTAAACATTCTGTCACAGATATTTCAGAAACCGTGCTTCTTCATCAACCGTTTATATCCATTCGTTTTACAATAGCACTAAAATAAATTAGACAAAAGTTCACCCGAATTACGTGCAATGTTTGCACATCTGGTGGCCACGCTATATCTACAAGTCACATGCAGTCTTGTACCACCAACTCGTGTCACCTGCCCTTCAGTTGTTGCCATCTGTATTAACGAAACACTTCTTGTGGAAACACGACAAATCACGTTGCCTGCTGCATGCAGACGGTGCAGATCGTGCTCGAAAACATCGCCAGTGCCAAATTACTGACTGACGAAACGTTTTCACGAAGACCTAAAGTATATTTCAAGCACGTACACCTCTCCGTGAACCACACACGTGTAGCTCATTGGTAACAAGGCTTTCAGAGAGAGTTTAAGCCTAAGTTTTCCCTACACTCACTGTGAAGACATGGAGAGGGTGAAGGTATCACTCAACTTATTCTTGACTTTGACACTCGATGGTTAGTAAGTGAGCAGGCTCGCGCCCCGGCTGCTTTACCTGAGGGAAAAGAGAGATAATTGTCCAAAATATATGGGTGGCTTCTACAGCCGCTGTACGCTGTGCTGCAGCAACTTCAGCTCTGGATTGTCCAGACCCTAGCTTACTTATTAAGTAGACTACAGTTTCCTGTTGTTTATTATGCAGACTACACTTTCCTGTTGCTTATTATGCAGACTACGCTTTCCTGTTGCTTATTATGTAGACTAGACTTTCCTGTTGCTTATTATGTAGACTACACTTTCCTGTTGCTTATTATGTGGACTACACTTTCCTGTTGTTTATTATGCAGACTACACTTTCCTGTTGCTTATTATGTAGACTACACTTTCCTGTTGTTTATTATGCAGACTACACTTTCCTGTTGCTTATTATGTAGACTAGACTTTCCTGTTGCTTATTATGTAGACTAGACTTTCCTGTTGCTTATTATGTAGACTACACTTTCCTGTTGCTTATTATGTGGACTACACTTTCCTGTTGTTTATTATGCAGAATACACTTTCCTGTTGCTTATTATGTAGACTACACTGTCCTGTTGCTTATTATGTAGACTACACTTTCCTGTTGTTTATTATGCAGACTAGACTTTCCTGTTGCTTATTATGTAGACTACACTTTCTTGTTGCTTATTATGTAGACTACACTGTCCTGTTGCTTATTATGTAGACTACACTGTCCTCTAGCTTATTATGCAGACTACACTGTCCTGTTGTTTCCATCCCTTACACATCAGAACAAGTAAAACTCAGGTGTATTCTGCTGAGCGGAATTCTGCAGACTATGTAATGTTGCAGCTTTTATAGAGATTTATAGGAGAAATCTATTGAAATGACACTCAGGAATGGCAAACGAAAAGCGTATCCAGACGCATGGTCAGTTTGATGGCTCTTCGAAAAGACGTCTTTCAGCTCTCAGAAGTGCCCGACCTTTGGTGAACAGATTATTAAACACTATCTGAAGTTTATCTCTAGAAATCGTCGATACTGCAGGAAAAGTTTAACCGCAGCTGCGTAACTCACACACCGCCACTTCTATCATCCTGCTTACGGTTACATTTTCGTTACGTATGTCACAGAGTGCAGTTTAACCTGCTCTGTGGAACAGAAGTACAGTTGTGAAGTACAGCACAACGCAATTGTTTACTCGTGTGTATTCAATAGGCTTCAAAGCAGAGGGTTTTCTTTGTGGAAAGCTATATAAGGTAGAAGTCGCTTGGAAAGTATTGTAGGAAGTTTATAATAAGAATCGCCAGCCTTTCAGTTCCTTCGGAATGAAGCATGTTTGAAATTTGAAGTAGGTAATTTCCGGCACCTACTGTAACGTGCAGTAATAATATATTTTATATCTTAGAAATTATTAATTGCATACTATATTTTATACATTATATAAGAATATTTAAAAACGCTACGCTTGCCTTGCAGCTGTGTTCGTTTTTAAGTTTTACTTCCTGCATGAATCAAAATTCCCCATTGTCTACAAGAAAATACCACATCTTCATTATCAGGAAGTTATCACGTATTGGTGTTCAGGGAGGAAATTGTTGTCTACATTAATAATGGAAGGAACCACATATGAATTCTGCAGACCGAATGTCTTGACCTGTAACGTCAAAGCAAGCAGTAGAGCCTACAGATTTACCAGTACCGTGTAAATGGTTTCAAAACATCATCTTTTTGAAAGTGGTAGGTTAATTTGCTCTCTCATCAGTGTGATCAAATAAAGAGAAAAGAATAATCGGATGTGATGATACCAGATGCTGTATAATACAATTTTGACCTCCTGATGAAGAGCACATAGTGCTCGAAACATGTAGATGTATATAATAAACTTATTTTAAAACAAGAGTTTGTGCGTTAAGTTGCTCAATTACTAAGATTATACTGAGATGTACGGTCAGCAAAACATCAACATTTAAGATATTGAGGTCTTCGGTGTTTTTGTTGAAAATAGTCCCTGTATAGTGACCATAAGAGAGCGAATGATCCTGAACTATGATATTATGCGGAAATGTTCTAAATTATTTTAAACTGTACCTATCGTACATGAAGACGTTTGAGTGAGGCAGAGACTTCTGTTTGTGGTGTAGGGTGTCAGACAACTTGCCATTCCTGAACAAACCGTGTGCCTGGCGAATGTTACATTGATATTGAAATGATGGTATTGCAATGAGCTAGCTTTAAAGCCTCTGTTGTTAGCATGCGGCGGCGGTAAAACATGTTACTGTATGACCAGGTATTTGTTAGGATATGTGCTGTGTTTTCAGCTTCGTTAATGCTAGTCCCACTGTCATCAAATATACGGGAAGGGCTTCGTTGTTTCAGGGTTGCAACACCTATGAACTTATAAATAGTGAAGCGAAGTAGAATTTTGGAAATGAGTCCATGAACAGCGGGACTTTTGATTCATAAAAACAAGCCCCCAGCTCGCAATGAAACGGATAGAAGTGTATAGAACACTGTATGTACTGAGTAACGAATATTTGGTTTTTGTAATCTCATAACGATAAAGCAAAAGCTTTACAGGTCTGGACAGGCCCTGAGGGATCTAGAAGTTTGAGGATCCCAGGATTTCTACACAGAACGCACATTGAGTGGCACCGGCAGCCTTTACCCGCTAGGAGATTATCCTGGTACTCATGACTGTTAGAGACTTAGTCCAGCCCAAGTCCAAAGTGCTGCCGGGATCAATGAGAAATCCCAATGGCCCCATCGGGGATCGAACCATCAAATTTCCGTCTTGTAGCGCAGTGCCTCAACAAATACGCCTCAGTGTACGCCTTTGAACAGGAGATTATGTAAAATGTAAATCCTCTAGACATAGTGGCAGAAAGATGAATCACCGACTTTGCCGGAAAACGGGCCTTCATCTTTCAGCTTGCAGCCATTAACCGTAGTGAAGGAGATTTATCGACTTGTTGCTAACTAAAGGGCTGAAACCAACATGCCGGAAAATTGGTCTGCTTGAGATACTAAAATATATCGATCTGGATTTTCGTTTCATTATTTAAAAAAAAATAATGATTTACAGATGGTCAAGTCTTTTACAGTTTACGATATTACGTTAGTCCAAGTTACATACTATGTTCCCTGCCTTTCATCTTATCTACAGAGTGACACAGCAGGCAGTGAACTGAATGCCAGTACTTCTCCATTTCGAAAAGCGAACAAGGCACAATCGCAAAACGTACAGTGAGGCAGTCACAGAAATTAACATATTTCATGTAAAAATATCCCATAGGAGGTTTTAACCATTGAATATAAGAGATATTGCAGGCTATAAAATACAATATATGGTTAAAATTGAGCGTGTACATTGTCATAGGAATATTTTTTTTGTGTTTTCGTTACCTTCTTCTCTGGAGACCTAGGAGCAGTATCTGTTCTTTTACAATCTCTTGTGCGGGTATATTTGCCCATTCCGTACGACATTTCAGCCGGAAACTGGGGCAGCACGTGGAAATATCTTTTCTTCCCAGCCAGCGCCAGTTACATTTCAGTATTATTACAATCCGAAGAACATGCAAGAGGAAGTTTGGATCCACGCAAGAGAAAGGAAAACTATACTAAAAAATAAAAGGAAGACTAAAAGAAATACGGGGATTTCACGGAGCAAGAAGAAGAGAGCCGCCAGTTGTCCAGCGAACTTATCTGGGATCTAGGAGAGTACAGCCTCTTGTCAAGAACCTAGACCTCTGATATAGACTGCAGCCAGTTGGCAAGCATTTAGATTTCTGGTCTAGAAGACTACAGCCAGTTTGCAAGCATTTATACCTTAGATATATAGGACTACAGCCAGTTGTCAAGCAAACAATCCTCTGATCTGGAAGTCAGTTTTCATGTGTGGAAAGTAATTATAATGGAAAAATTAGTGCTTTCAGTCTTGCCATTTTTCCTTCAATTTTTGCACGTATTACGTGTTACGTGTTACTCTCAGAATTATGTTATCACTTATTTGTGAATAATAATTTTTTTTTTACTTCAGCTAGGTAGCTGATAGAATAACTAACTTGACAGTACGTAATCCAAAAGAGGATTTCTTCGTGTAACTAGATTAGTGATGGAGCTTAATTATCTTTTCATTACATGTATTATCTAAAAATGTTATTTTGTTTATGTATTGTCAGAGCATTATCCGAAACAACTGTGACGTATAGACCAGTTTATGGTATTTGTGTTTACAGCATCCTACAACTTCGACCAGAAATGAGAGACAGCGAATGAAGGAAAAAGTAGGAATACAGTAAAATATATGACGTACAAGCTTCAAATGTGAAGGGACTCATGACTGTTTATGTTGACAGTAGTAATGATAACACTGATAAGAATGCTACCGTCAGTGAGGATGATGATGATATTGATGATAATGCAAATATTGTTAGGCAGTGAATCAAGGTAACTGTGCTGCGGGTATGGAAACCATTTTACTGTTGGGTAGTACGTGAATCAGTAACGGGTCTGTGCTTGTATTTGCGTAGATTTGCAAAGCAAATGACAGTTATCAAGCAACGCAAACTTATATCTTTCATCTAAATGTTTGAACAGGAATGTTTTACTTCAGTTAAGAGCATTATGTGACGAAGAGCTGAAGTACTTCTATCAGAAGATTAAAAGGGATTTAATGTCACTTTCTGCGTTTTCAACAATTGTTTAATTAAAGAAAAATACAAAATTCACTTTAACAACTTTAGATGGACTGAATGTGGATCGCAATACAGTACTCTTAAGGTTGTACTTAGAGCGAATGTGCTAATGTAAGTTAATTGCTGAGGAAATGTTTTCCTCTGGAAAACTTACGACTCGTTAAGATTGTCTTATTTTCACTGCGTCTTATAGGCATGTAGGTAGTTTATAAATATACTCATTACAGTTTATTTCTGGAACTTTTATCTTAAATACGGACGTCACTATTTCGGAAATTAACTAAAACTAACAATTAAATTCCACGGGTTATATATTTAAAAAGCCGGCTAAAATTTTCTTAGATTTTGAATTAATTGTAATATTGCGCGGCAGCAATTGTTTAGAATTCACCGACGTTTCGAGACTATTTTCCGTCCCATCAGCTGAGTTCAAGAACACTGTATTCTTCTCCGTTCTGAATTATCTACAGAGATGTAATGACCTCAGCTTGTTGGACAAGATATTGTAATAATTCAGTGAGCTAAAGCTAATGACGAAGGAAAAGAGGGAAAGTCCGGCCCACTGCACGTATAGCATGGGAATGAAATGATCAGACTGGTGAAGTGATAAATTGATCTACATGTAAAAGGGACCTTTGATTAAGAAACGGACACAAAACTAAACAGATTTTAACTTCTTAGCAAGTTTCTAAAATGCAACAGACATGCACATTTCGAAGCCCTGTCAGTATGCCCGTCTGCCGTGGACCGTCACAAGTCAACATGTTAACTATGGATTCAGCTAGCCTCGCTTTCAAAGCCATCGCACTACTGAACCAGGCGCTATGAGGGGGGAGGGGGAGGGGGAGGGGGAGGGGGGTTGAGCGCTCGGGCTACACCCATTTTAGGAATTCGCTCTGATTTACGTCTGCCTGTGTTATCTGGCTACGTAGCTTCTCTGCTGGGGTGAATTTTCCATTCTGTTTTCCTCTCTCTTTCTACTCCCAGTATCCATTTTCCTTGTTATCTTTCTTTCTCTCTTTCTTTCTCTTCTCTGTTCCTTTTGATTTCCTAAGTTTGTGCCCGCCTCTTTCAGAAGTGCGAAATCCCATTCTGTCTGATTTTCTCTGTATTCACTTGAAATGCTGCAGCCATTGTGCTCTTCACATCTTATTACTTTCACCTCATCACTTCACCTGCAAGAGCTGTTGTGCGGTCACAAATAACGTACCTAAGATAAACCACGACATACGTACTTGGAGACGCTGGCCATTCAGTAATTAAGGGGAACAAAAAGGTCCTCTTGCTCACTTTACAATAACAACTAATGAGAGAATTTTATGTTGTGGCTGGACCTGGATATATGTCAGTCATATCGAATTGCTTTATGTTGTGGCTGGACCTGGATATATGTCAGTCATATCGAATTGCTTTAATCCAGACGACCGGCAGTAAATTTCATCAATATACTGTACAGTGATGAAGTGGTAGTTGTGGTGGTGATGGTGATGGTGATGATGGTGATGATGGCAATAATAATTCAGTCCTTGTTTATTAATGTTCTCTGTCAACAGCCACATAAACATTAACAGCAACAGCATAAAATATTAACACAAATAACGAAGGACAACAAAGTGGACACATAAAAAACACAAGAACATAATAATAATATGAGAACTATGTAAGATTTAAACATTTGTTTATTACTTAACTCTTACCCTAGCGACGGAAATGGAACAAATTGACGAAAGAAGTTAATGTAAAATATTTTCTCAAAAGGGATATTTTAGAGCCGGATCGTATTTGATGGTGCTGCTGCTAATAACGCTGATAAGTAAAATAATAAATAATTTCTTACATTAATACGCTGAACTATTTATAATAATAAGAAGATTCACAATTTTGCCTATTTAGTTTGTAGAATTTGACGTTCAGTTGACAATGCATTGTGATAAATTCTTTAAATAAAACCAATTAGATGCACTAATTTCTCAAATTTATTTTGGAATAAAACTCTACATGTTTCGGATAGTTCCTCTGTCCATCATCAGGAGTTTTTCACTGTACACACAGCAATGGTATATGTCATACAGGTTTGCTGACAGTTTGCGAGCTTCCGTCCTGATTCTGCTGGCAAGCTGACAGCAGACCTATATGACATATACCATTGCTGTGTGTACAGTGGAAAACTCCTGATGATGGACAGAGAAACTGTCCGAAACATGTAGTGTTTTATTCCAAAAATAAATTTGAGAAATTAGTTCATATAGTTGGTTTTATTATAAGAATTTAGGTTGCTGAATATAGCCCGAAGTAGAAAACAAATTGATATTTCATTAAAGGCATTTAAAAGGTAATGGACCACGTCATTTTATGACAATTTTGTATGACTGTACAGTAATGACATCTTTAAAAGTAATGCAGTTAATCTTGTACTAATCACAATCAATGTGTCTGAGGTTTGTATAAGTTAACCTAAGCGCAATCTGATATTCTGTATCAGATATTTTTATGGAGAGTCTTTGTAGTCTGTTTCAATGAAACAAGGAAATTGGTGAGTCTGATATCTGTTCTGCACAGCTGTGCCTGTGAAACTAGAAGGGAGAGCGCGGGTTGTTGTGTTTTGCATATCAGCAATCGTGTGAAGTGCGTAGGATACGAACCGAATGATGAAACTTTGACCTTCCCACAACACGTTGACGAAAACGAGGAAACAAAACGTTTGTTTTCAGTATTCAGCTTCTACAGAGTGAATTTCTTGCAGGTTATAATTTTAGAAACGACCATAAATTTTTCATTCCTGCATGAAGAAGACACACTCACTAATCTCTACCGGATTTATACAACTTACTTTACATAAGGTAACATTGGTGGTTACTTTTTTTTAAAGCAAATATTGCTGCAGTTGTGTACGGTTATATGTAAACAGCCACAAGAGGAATATATTTGTGAAGTTTGAGGTTCTCAGAGCTGTCCAGATGAAGATCCAAGTCTTCTGAAATGTTACTCTGTGTCCACTAATAAATACTTATCGACGTTTCAGGGGGAGCGTACAGCATTAACTTCAGGTTGTGTCTGTCCAACTAGAGCCCCTAGATCCTGAAGATTTAGGCCGTATTATAATCCGAAGCGTCGGTAACTTCAGTAACTGACACGGCGTAACTTCTCAGAAGACTAGACCGTCCAGTAAGAGTTCCTATGCCTCTTACTGCAATATTGTGCTATGTAACAGTTTCGCCTCATACTTCCGCCGATTTCGGCATGGCGAGACACAATTTGCGGTCACTTTCTGATTGCAAACAAAGTAGGATATGTTAACATCTTTCTACCCATGAAAACCATATTCTGTTTTATAGAGACCTGCGTAAAGCAGGCAGTTTAACCATGAATAGGGACGTGCGGTCATATTTGATTCGCAATTGCAGTAACTCTAGCAGAACCTGGATAGAGGCCGGTCCCAGTGGCTGCGCGGTCTGAAGCGTGGGTCTGTGGCCGCTCGGTTGCTGGGGTTGGTGGTTCGAATCTCGCCAGCAGCATGGACATCTGTCACTTGTTAGGGTTAGGGGTAGCACGACTGACGTAATTTTAATGTCACCAGAGCTTCCAGATTGTCCCTTGAGTCCGCCCAGCCTGTCCTCTATGAATGCGGGGATTTTTCCCTTTGCAGTTATGTGGTCGGCCATATAATGACTATCTCCATCTAGTTTAGAGGTTCTAACTCGTGGACCTGGGCCTCTGCTCCGCCCTATTTCATCATGGTGTGACGCTTAATTCTGATAAAGGCTTTTATGAGTTGAAGAGACAATTTAGGTCTCCATTTTTATCCATAAAAAATGAAATAAAATTATATAAGACCTTGATCAGACCAGTGCTTGCATATGGTTCTGAAACATGGGTATTATCAAAATCTGTACAAGCTATTTTAGGAGTTTTTGAAAGGAAAATTTTGGGAGCTATTTTTGGACCTACAAACGACAACGGAGAATGGAGAATAAAATACAACAATTAGTTATATACATTGTACAAGGAAAGTGATATAGTAACATACATCAAAATTAATCGATTAAAACGGGCAGGACATGTTATTCGTATGGAGGAACAGAGCGCTACAAGAAGAGTTCTCGTTGTAGTGGTAGAAGGAAGAAGACAGAGGGGCAGGCCGAAACGAAGGTGGGAAGATGGTGTGATGGAAGATGCCAGGAATGTGGGGGGAGAGAAATTGGAGGAAAGCTGCAAGGAATAGGGACAGCTGGCAGAAGCTTCTGAAGAAGGCCTTGGCTCAAAAGGGGTTGTTGTGCCAATGATGATTATGATGATGATGATGATGATATGACGCTTAATTGAGTACAGACATAAATGTTCATATACCTAACATCAAAACAGAACATACAAACATTTTATAAGACTAAGTATTGAAAAGGGATCTACACTACAAACTTCAGTGTACCACGCTAATAAAAAATGAAGGTAGTAACTTTCCAAAGTGAGCATTCAATTGCTGTGTAACCGGTAGAAAAATCTTTGCTGATATTGTTGTAATCGAGAGAGAGGCAGAATGCAGTCGAGAGTCGAGAAATCAGACAACTAATCGAGGACGATAGCATGTGAGAGAGAAGAAGGGAAGGGAAGGGATATCTTGACAGAAGCTTTTGCAGGAGAAACAAGGTTGAAGCTCAGCCGGAGTCTCAAGAATCCCTGCACCAAGAAAGGAAAAAAAGCAAACTTAAAATATTCTAGAATAAGGAAAGAGATACACGAATCGTTAAATCCATTTCTTTGCCCTTTTGCATCACTGAGCTGAATAAGATGTGAGATCATCTATCCAGACTTTTCATCTCTGTGGTTCTACTCTGAATTACGCGGGCTAATGAAAGAATGAATAAAATCCAATTTCGTAACATGTTACATGACCAAGTTGGGCAGAGTTTGGCCACCGGAGTACAAAAGTCTTTAAAGTTTACCCATATTAGCCTGCTAGTACCCGGCTACCCGAAGAGGCTAGGCACACGCATTTACGTAGTTACTTAAGCTACAAAAATATCTGTAAGATTGTTTGCAATAAGATCAATCATTGTCCTACGATCTAACTAGCAACGGACACCGTAGGACAGGACTATTAGCAACAGGACAGATTAAAGTGAGTATCGGAAGTATGAACATAAAAGTAAGGTAAAGTGCACCCTTGTACAGGCACTGAGGCTCTGTACAGGCCGTACGGCCCATAGGGGGAGTAGAGGTATAGCTCTACTTTTCCATGACCGCGGCACTAGAAGGGGGTGAGGGGTCAGCGTCACGCCCTGGCCGCTCTTTACCCCCGGGAAAGACCCGGTACCCATTGTACAGGAGGTTGGGTGGGCCCCAGGGCCATTCAAGATAAGTGCGGAAAACCTCGGCCCCACCGGGATTCGGTCCCCGGACCGTCCAGCCCGTAGCCAGTCGCGAAATATGAACATGAGTAGTTTTAAATGTCCAGAATAAAGGATTCCTTCAAATGGTCCACTGTAGTTTTGAATTTAAACACAGCCTACCTTTGGCTGTTTGTTGGACTGTGCATTATTGTTATAACTGAAGAATAAAAACCAGTTAGTTGCTACTTATTATTTTATTGTACTTCTTATAGGCTCAACATATTTCGAGCACTACAGTGCTAGAGTCGTGCTTTAGCCTGCAGCCCGGACACTACTCCAGCCTAACCGCACCTAACCTCCAACCTACAGCAAACCAAGAACGAAACGACCCTTGTGGTAATCAACATTATAGTCGCGAGCTTCTGATGATGGGCATAGTAGTGCCCGAAACATGTTGAGCCTATAAGAGGTACAATAAAATAATAAGTGGCATCTAGTTGGTTTTTATTCTTCAACTAACAGCCTCCCATTATTTTAATCTTCATCAACTTGCTATCTCATTTCTAATTAAATATGTCTTAATATTACCTGAGAAGCGAAACCTCTGTTTCTCGATATCGACTTGAGTGTGCGGTGCAAATAATGAAGATACTGCCATCCTATTGCTCGCATGGTACTGTCAGTTGAGCCTATCAATGGCTGCAATTTTTTATATCTATTTACTGACCTCTACTCTACTTTATGTTATATTTAATCATAGCTAGAATTTGGTAATTGGTTGTTATAACATTATGATAAAAATATGTCCCTGATCCCCAAAAATATTCTCCTTTATTGTTTTGTAAAACTGTCACAGTTTCTGTTTTCAATTTAAAATTTGTCTCAACGCATGAAGATATTCTACCATTAGTTCAAATAACACAATCCGTGGGTAAGGATGGGTTCTGACTTAAAAACATTTCTTCATATTTTTGATAAATTTTTCAGAATTTCGGAATATGTTTTTAAGAGGTGCTTAGAATATCTGAGGGGAAAATAAGGCTCCTCATGGTCATTGTCTTCTCAATCACATGGCCATGTTTTTGTTGCTTCGGCTGCGTTACAAGCTAGCACGCTGCATGATCATAAGCCAAGATGCAATGCGTGGGAATATATTGCGTGACTGTAGTCATTTCTAAGCTTTAAATTTTACACAAAAATTTAGTCTGTCCATGAAATTTTTAATGGAAATTACTGTACCATGACTCTCTATATTTTAGGGCAATTAATTGTACATCTGAAGTAGAAAAAAGTGAAGGACCTACATAATGCTTTTGTTGAGACTATAAACTCTTAATGTCTGTCCTCTTCATGCCTGAAGTTGCATCTTACCACTGTCACGCGTTTCTTGAATCTTACTTAGCAATACTTTCTCTGTGGTGCAGAATAGAGTCTGCCGTTTGTGGCTGTCAAGTCTCCTTGTTTGCGGAGAAAAGCAGTTTGTGTAGAATACTAATTCAATAACAAAGCAATAAGAATAAAAACTTCCTATTCTTAAAGAGAGTGTGTCACGTGATGGTACAATGGAAAGAGGATTCCAAAGTCTGACATGAGTGACTCCATGTTCTACAATTATTTAAATTACAATGTTTTCTCCGTCCGATTTTCGACTCGTGGAGATGAATCAAGACAAGAAAGACTCTTGCCTTAGCGGACACGTATTTTCCCCCTGACATCTGCTCCAAAACATCGACTTTTGTCAGTACAGTCTGCTTCATGTAGAAATGCATAGACGTTTTTTCATCTAGCCCTAGGATACAAACACAATTATCGATTGCCATATTACTATCATAATTACGGAACTGGTTTCGAGATTAGCGCTTTGAAATGGGAGGGTATTTGTAACTGCGTGACTTCGGTTTGTATTTAAGAAGTACTTTTTTTCAGCTTAAGCTGGATTACTGGCTGATCTGAGGTTTTATGAGGATGTGATCAGATACTCCATGCAGGTAATGGGAAAGTGCTTTAAAATAAGACCAATATTGCTTCTTTCCAAATATGTATTTATCAGATATCGTTCAGAATTGCTTGCGATTCTCAATCGCTTTTAAAGAGCACATGCACTAGAAACGGCCTTTAAACCAAAAGGGAGTGAATGAGTTAGCAATGGAAGGCTTTAAGGTAGAATGTTGGTAGAGAGTCTGGGCCAATCACGACAGAATTTCTACAGTTCATTTCGCTACGTTTCCTGCGATATCTTGCCTTCCAGCCGTTCAATCATCAGCACTAGTCACTATCTGGTGCAGGTACCTGATTCTAAACCGTGCACTCGTTCTCATCGAGAATTAAATGTGGGAGGAAATGGAAGAAAAGGAAATGTAGGTTAGCGCAGAGAAAACGTGTCTGAGAATGGAATGGTGTCCATTCATTAAGGAAAGGATGATCGCAAGTTCAAAACGCAGTTTGTCCCCTTTTCTTATTTTCTTGCACTCGGCGTGTTGCCACCTGCTTGAAACTGCTTGCTTTATGATATATGAATAATTGTCAGCCATTCAATTCCAGGCTCGGTGCACTGTATGGATGCTTATTTCTTTACATGCCATCGGTCTTGGTACACCGAAACTTCATAAGTGTATTTGGGATCACTATGAATTAAAAACCCCCTATCTTGTGCAGTAGTAGGAATTTAAACTCCAGAGTAACTAACTAACTAAATAACTAATTCCATGGAGCAGAGTCCTTCCTGAGAAGCTAACAGATTCTCAGCTAGTCAAGAAATTTCCCGCATTTTACCGAACCCGAAGGGTCATTACCGCTTTGGCAAGTACCCACCACTTGTCCTTATCCTGAGCCAGATCAGTCTAGTCCATGCGCCCATCCAACTTCCAGCAGATCCATCGTAATATTACGCTCCCATCTACGCCTGGGTCTTCCAAGATGTCTCTTTCACCCAAGTGTCCTCGCCAAAACCGTGTATGCACTTCTGTTCTCTCCCATACGTGTTACATGCCCCGCCCATCTCATTCTTCTTGATTCGATCATCCGAATTGTATTTGCTGAGGGGCAGCAAAAATCATTTAGCTTCTCTTTATGCAGTCTTCTGCACTTACTTGTTACCTCGTCCCACTAAAGCCCATATATTCTCCTCATCACCGATTTTCGAAAACCCTCAGCCTACGTTCGTCCCTCAATGAAAGCGACCAAGTTTCACACCCGGACAACACAACAGGTAAAATTATCCGTATTGGAGGCCGTTCCTCCACCTGCAATCTGAGGATGCGCCATGCCGTGGTGACAGTACGCACTTATCATTGGAGCGTCAATGACAGATTAGTAAATTTCATATGCGTTGTTTATTTGTGTGCTCTGTTTAAAACAGTCTGCTTAGACTTATTGAAGCAGTTTAATTTTCACAATATTGAACTGAGAACAATAATCGTAAACATAATAAGGCGACACAGGCTTGTAAGCCAAATAAAATTCTGAGGAAAATTTGAACAGCATTTTGTAGCATTTGGTGTTTTGTAAAATATCTATTTCTCACTTACGTAAGGACAGTCTGAAGTAAACTAAAATATGTTGGGCTGTAACAGCTACTAACTACATTACGAGCTTAAGATTTTTAGAGAAGGTTCACAAGAAATGCGTAACGGGAGTGAATTAACGAAACACTGATTACTGCAAACAATAAGACTACCTTCAACGAATACATGGTAATTACTTTCCGGACTTACCGGAAAATTTGGCGCAAGTCTAAGTTTGCTTAAGCCCGAATTTGCTATACATGTTAAAACATATGTGTATACACAAGACAGCCCAGCTGGAACCCAAACTCCCGCACGCTGGAAATTGATCTGCCGCTGCATGTCCGTCCCGCAGCATGTGCTGTTGTCCCATAGTATTCTTCCACCACCTTCTTCTGCGCGATTTTATTAATGCGACGAAAAATTCCGCGCGAATTTAAATAATATTAACATTTTATATTTAAGCTCCTTTTTAAAATTGCGAAATGTAAAGTCGCGTAAAATGAAATTGCTTGGATGTGAGGCAGTACGGTGCGTTAGAAATGTGAACTTTGATAGAATCCACGGCGTCAGTCTTCTGAAAAGAGAACTATGAGATATTCATATAGTCCTTTTGTGTAATAAGTTTTGTCGATTCACAAAATATTAATAAATCGGTGCCTCGCTGGTCTACTTTTCTTTAATTTGAGTGCGAAAATTTTTACCCCATATCTCTAAGGAACAGATGACGTTCCAGATACATAAGTTTTCTAACGATGCTGTTTCAACTTAAAGTTTTACAGCGTCGAATTAAATGTGTAGGTAATCCCTATATAAGCGTGTATAATACTGAGTGGGCAAGAATACGGAATTGTTTCTTTTGAAAATAGATCCAAAATCTCCTTAATTACGAGACAGAAGCATTACAATTAAGCTAAGCTCTTTTGTGCTAGATAGCAACGAAAAACGGTATTATATCACAAGAACCTCATTCAAACATAACTCCTAAAGATGTGCAACGGAGAGAGTCAGTACTTATTGTAACTTAAGATGTTCCAGACTATGTAATCTAGGGTATAGAACATTATTGACATCTATCTAGAATGTAGACAGACATCAGCAATGCGAACATAATTAAACATTTATAATAATCACCAGTAAAGCTTCTTCTGTTTTATGTCACTATAGAATTTAGCTCAAGATTTACCATGCAGAGACGATCCCTACATTGAAGACATTTTTAGATGTTACCAGCACGTTGCTTCCACGGTTTTATTAAGGCCTCCTCCCGCAACCTGACTGAAGCCTTCTATACTTTCACATTTCTCCAGCAAGACCCTCTTTCTTAATTGTTTTCCTATACTAGTATCCAATTTAATATCACAAGTTCACATAGAGACTGTGGGAGAACTTGCCAAAGTTCGACGACATTGCTGTCACAACAGCCTATCCTACAGCCTCAGGGTTTAAGACTTTAAAATGGTAATTACAGTAAAATAAAATGCAAAGTTACAAATAAGTAACCACAAAACATAAACGTTCATTAATGAATCCTAAACATAGTTACATTTTCCAGCTCCTAATAAACTATCTTTAGGTTGTGCAAAATTATACATATAGAAAATTATACAAATTGCATGTCAAATATTGAGAGCCTGAAGAGGACTCAATAGGAGCCGAAACGTGTAGCTGTAATTGGGTTTTCAGTAAGAGGTAAGTGACATATTATTGGTACATTTGCGTATAAAACGCAGCTGAATTTAAAATATGCTGCACGTTCATAAAATGTTCTGTACGCCGAAGTTTAAACAAATACTGTAACTTTCTTTTTCGCATTACGCAATCCAACAGAATTCAAATCCGATGACAGGACGTGCAGTTTAAAAATCTCTTATCAAAGGTTCTTAACTCCCCTTTCTTTATTATTAAGTTTAAAACTTAATCTTAATTTAAAATATCAATATTCTTCACACGGCGCGTAGAGTTATTTAAGAGATTTGTTTTGTTCGAAATCGATGATATTTAAACAAATTTATTTGAAATATTAAATTTTATTTTCTATATTCAGACCTTTCTATAATTGAATGGACTTAATTCTCACGTTATATGAAGATTTCGATAAATTAGATTGCCCTCTTAAAGCCTTCTGGTTACCTGATGCACCAACGGTTTAACATTCAACAACTGTTCATTCTGCCCACACTGTATTTATGTGTTTTGTGTTTACCTAAGAACAAAAAGCAACTTTTGCCCTATATAACGTCGGGTAATTGGTTTTTATAACCGCGATGAAAAGTATTTACAGCGCGGTAAGACCTGGATCTTTAAATAAAGCAGTGTACATTTTGTCTTTAAAGGGTTAAATATAACGCTTCTTTTTCACTAGAACCAAGGCTTATTCTATGCATCAGTTGGTTAATTTATGATTATCTATATTGCCTTTAATTTTACGCTTTGTATTTTCAGTAGCTTAAAGTTATAATTATTTCCTCATAAAATATTGACTTTTAAGTACTGTTTCCGTTATGGATCCATAAGGAGAACAAAAAAACACAATGGCACTATCCGTGCTTCGGAGGTGTTCGGGTTAAACCTGATGTCGTATGATAAGCGAATGAGAAGATATAGAGAGCTGTGATTTTATTACAACAAAGGAAGAGTAGCCTTGCAGTTGGCAGTAAGAGAATATCTTGCAAGTGAAGAAAAAAACATTTACACAGTAACTACATAACGTAGTGCAATAAGCAAATTTGTATGAGAGGAACCAACATTTATTCAAATAACTGAGGAATAAAAAAGCAAGTAGATGTCACTTGCTATTTTATTGTACTTCTTATAGGCTCAACATGTTTCGGGCACTACTATGCCCATCATCAGGAGCTCGCGACTATAATGTTGATTACCACATTTGTCGTATCGTTCTTGGCTTGCTGTATGTTGGAGGTTAGGTACGGTTTGGCTGGAGTTGTGTCCGGGTTGCAGGCTCAAGTCGTGCTTGAGCCTGCAACCCGG
>Ga0123352_10004817_pt1 | contig 20049 bp, 8 predicted proteins | sample TergutLab28metaG_FD_89700 | JGI IMG/M metagenome (GOLD analysis project Ga0123352, IMG submission 89700) | Labiotermes labralis P1 segment gut microbial communities from Petit-Saut dam, French Guiana - Lab288 P1 | ecosystem: Host-associated > Arthropoda: Insects > Digestive system > Gut ...
ATTATGTACAGTGGTTGGCAGTATTTATGTAGATTCCGCTGAAAATATTTTCTTCCATGTAATGCTACGCGTTTCAGTGTAAAGATAAGTTATGTTCTTCATGTGAGTAAGAAATTTATACCTTTATCAATAAATTCCCAGATAGGTCCACTTATGGAAAGACAAAATTATTTTCCCCGTTTCTTTAACTTACGAAAGTGTGTCTTGTCCACGGATAGACTATTGCTTCAATTCCTGCAGTTATGGGAGTGCAAAAAATTTGCAATCAATTGCAATAAGCATAATTTTCAAAAAATTAATAGAAACTCTACTGCAGAAATATAAACAAAAAATGGTAAATATTTACCTAATAATATAGGAAAAATGTACGTATTTTGAGGTATAGTTGATTGGGTGTGAGCCGTATCTCATCACATCATAGTATTTAGGTGGTTTTAGGTTTCTGTGACCGTGCATCGTGAGCAAATTGTGAAATGATAGAGAAAACCAACAAGATGCAACAGATGTTTATTTTTAACAATGGGCATAATGATGCCCGAAACATGTTGAGATATTGTTAAAAATAAACATCTGTTGCATCTTGTTGGTTTTCTCTATCATTTCACAATTTATTTAGGTGGTATTGCTTTTAAATATATTATGGATGAAAATATGCTTTTGAGAAAAACAGTTTTATTTTCATATTCTAGAATTTTATTGTTTATTTCTGGACGCCTCAATTTGATAGATAAAGGACTGAGAACAGCGAATCAGCAAAGTTAGTGCGCTTTCTGCATGACTTCAAAATTCATCAGGTCTATAAAATGCTGCGAGATTTTGTGTTCTCACAGCCGTCTTGACAAAGATTCAAGGTTTCTTGTGTCTTACGCTCTTTGACTCTAATTTTCTTATCATATTATTTTAACTAATTTATTGTTTTGCTACTGAGGAACTCTTTAGTGGCAGCAGAGCAATTCATGCGTTCCAATAAATAAATTTCGAGTAATTTTTGTTCTAATTCCCTCAATTATGTCCACGATGCTGCATAAAGCCTAGGTAAGGGTCTATATTGTTTTTTACATACTTGATATTACAACACTAAGTGTTAATCACAAGTTTCTAAAGGGTGTAAGGTCATTCATTTTAGGAAAAATTTTGTTTTCAGCTCTACAAAAGAAAGAGGACTGTATGATCTGAAATTTTACAAAACAAAAACTGAATAGTTAGTATGTTTGAAATAATTAGTGTCTGTGCCTCCTTTCAAGGAGAACAACGAAACATAAGTCTTACGTATTTTGGATAGTGAATCATTGTGATAGTTGAAGAATAAGGGACCAAATTAATGTCACAAGTTATTATGTTTTATTTAACTTCTTCCATGCTCAACATGTTTCGGACATTAATACATCCACCATCAGGAGCCTGCGACTTTTCTATTGTATCACCACATTGGTCGTGTTGGGGTGGTATCCGTGTAGAAGGCTGAAGCCTGCTACATGGATGCCACCCCAACCCAGCCACACAGAAACTCCAACACACATCGAAACAGGAACACACGACCATCGTGGTGATACAATAGAAAAGTCACAGTCTGCTGATGATGGATGTATTAATGCCCGAAATATGTTGAGCATAGAAGAAGTGAAATAAAACAGAATAACTAGTGACATCAAGTTTGTCTCTTATTCTCCAACTAACGAAACATAATTTAGTACAAATTAATGTGGCTTTATAAACTTCGCATAATAACACTTTTATGCTTTACCTCATACCTACTATTTATAACGATTTTAGGGACACCAGAAGCCCAAAACAGTTTTACAGCGCAGATAAATTTTTTTCTCTTGTGTTCTTCGTATAACATTTTAATGGTACCAGGACTCAAATATGTCTTGAATTGATTTGGATAACATTTATGTAAGAATAGATATTTTCACGACTATAAATTATCTAATATGGTGTTCCAAGTTATAAGAACTTATAGTGAAATAGGGGGGTTGTCAATATTTCGGAGGATCGTATCTTTTTCTACTTCGCGGCAAAATTCCCAATGGTAGCAGAAATTTCGTCCGAAATAATTAAGACTAGAAGTTACAATCATTCAGAAGATAAGAATATAAACACATATTTGAGACAAATTAATTTTAAATATACAAGAATTTCGACAGACATCAGTTTTTCAACAAGAATTCAATGCCGGGTAGGAAGATGAACGTCTTTAACAGCAAATAAAATCTTACAATAAGTTACGAAATTTTGAGCGGCTGAAACTACTATCCACTTTTCATTACGTCATACATTCTCGGTTCTCAATCAAGCTGTAATTTCCTGTGCATAAAATTTTAAATTATTTTATACAGAGAACTTAAACAAAAGCGATAGATCGCTGGTAAATGTGCATGAGATGAAAAGTATTATAATATATCGTACTAAATAAATCACTCATGAACAGATTGCTATTTTAATTCCGAAATATAAGAAGGAAGAAATGAGGAATGTAGATATATATCGCAATTGTTCAAAAGCACACTCAACACTTAGAGACAGAGACCTAAGAGTTTTATTTCCGATAAAACACGCAAATCGTAGGACAAGGAAACAAACAGTTCTTTTTTCCGGTAGAACACTCAACTCGTAGGAACAGAAAACTAACAGTTTGTATTTTCCGATAGAACACGTAACTCGTAGGATCAGAAATCTAACAGTTTGTATTTTTCGATAGAACACGCAACTCGTAGGGCCAGAAATCAAACAGTTTTATTTTCCGATAGAACACTAAACTCGTAGGGTCAGAAATCAAACAGTTTGTATTTTCCGATAGAACACGCAACTCGTAGGCCCACAAAACAAACAGTTTTTATTTTCTCATAGAACACTCAACTCGTAGGGCCAGAAATCTAACACTTTGTATTTTCCAACAACACAAACAACTCGTAGGTCCAGAAAGATAAGTTTCTATTTTCCGATAGAACACGTAACTCGTAGGCCCAGAAATCTAACAGTTTCGGTTTTCCGATAGAACACGCAACTCGTAGGCCCAGAAATTTAATAGTTTCTATTTTCCGATAGAATACTCAACTCGTAGGCACAGAAAACAAACAGTTTCTATTTTCCGATAGAACACGCAACTCGTAAGCCCAGAAATCAAATAGTTTCTATTTTATGATAGAACACGCATCTCGTAGGCCCAAAAATCTAACAGTTTGTATTTTCCGATAGAACACACAGTTCGTAGGCCCAGAAATTTAACAGTTTCTATTTTCCGATAGAACATGCAAATAGGCCCAGAAATTTAATAGTTTCTATTTTCCGATAGAACACGCAACTCGTAGGGCCAGAAATTTAATAGTTTCTATTTTCCGATAGAAGACTCAACTCGTAGGCGCAGAAATCTAACAGTTTCTATTTTCCGATAGAACACTCAACTCGTAGGGCCAGAAATCTAATACTTTGTATTTGCAATAACACAATCAACTCGTAGGCCCAGAAATCTACCAGGTTCTATTTTCCGATAGAACATGCAACTAGTAGGCCCAGAAATTTAACAGTTTCGGTTTTCCGGTAGAACACGTAACTCGTAGGGCCAGAAATCTAACACTTTGTACTTTCCAATAACACAACCAACTCGTAGGCCCAGAAATCTAACATTTTCTATTTTCCGATAGAACACTCAACTCCTAGGCCCAGAAATCAAACATTTTCTATTTTCCGATAGAACACTCAACTCCTAGGCCCAGAAATCTCACATTTTCTATTTTCCGATAGAGCGCGTAACTCGTAGGGCCAGAAATCTAACATTTTTATTTCCAAGTGAACACGACCCTCGTAGACCCAGAAATTTTACATTTACTATTTTCCGATAGAACACGCAACTCGTAGGCCCAGAAATCTAACAGTTTCTATTTTCCGATAGAACACGCAACTTGTAGGCCAAGAAATCTAACAGTTTATATTTTCCAATAGAACACTCAACTCGTAGGCCCAGAAATCTCACATTTTCTATTTTCCGATAGAACACGCAACTCGTAGGCTCAGAAATCTAGCAGTTTCTATTATCCGAAAGAACACTCAACTCGTAGGCCCAGAAATCTAACATTTTCTATTTTCCGATAGAACACTCAACTCGTAGGCACAGAAATCTAACAGTTTCTATTTTCCGATAGAACACGCATCTCGTAGGCCCAGAAATCTAACAGTTTCGGTTTTTCCGATAGAACACGTAACTCGTAGGGCCAGAAATCTAGCAATTTGTATTTTCCAATAGCACAATCAACTCGTAGGCCCATATATCAAACAGTTTTGATTTTCCTTTAGAACTCGCAACTCGTAGGCCCAGAAATCTAACAGTTTCGTTTTTTCCAATAGAACACGTAACTCGTAAAGCCAGAAATCTAACAGCTTCTATTTTCCGATAGAACACTCAATTCGTAGGCCCAGAAATCAGTTTCTATTTTCCGATAGGACACGCAACTCTTAGACCCAGAAATCTAAGGGCTTCTATTTTCCGATAGAACACTCAATTCCTAGGCCCAGAAATCTAACAGTTTCTATTTTCCAACATAACACGTAACTCGTAGGCCCAGAAATATAACAGTTTGTATTTCATTAAAATTCTTAACATAGGTTTTATTTAATTACATAAAAAATTAGGTTCTTCCTAACGAAAACAGTCCGTAATAATTATAGGAAAAATATAATTAACTTTCTCTAAGGCAATCAAACTATTTATTCTGAGATTCCTATGAAACACATAAATACACTATTTTCATTCTGGAACACACACATTCCCACACCCAGTGGATACCGCATCCCTTTTTCCTGCAGATATAGCTGTCAGTGATGGCGCTATACCTCATTTTCCTCATATAACTTTACGGCTTGGTACTTAATCGAGGGAAAGTACTTTAACTTTATCCAAAGCAATAGAAGATGTGACTATAAGACGTACACAAACTCATTTTATTTTTTACTCCACGGAGTGCACTTTGATTCCTTCTACTTATAAGGCATTGGAGCGACAAACTTTAGCTGATGACAACGTGTAGTCTGGTGTGTGATTGCAAAGTTTTCAAAGTGCATTTTCTTAATATTTACAAAATCTTTAAGAAAGAGAAGAATTAATTTTCCCTCAAAACCTCATTACCCGGCGGTTAACACCAAACCACATTCAATGTATCTATGGCACTGATAATCCGTCGCCGCCAGACACACCCCACAATATCCCAATGCTATTGTTAAAATTTTCCATCCTAAAAACTTCAGGTACTGGCAAAGGGAACATAAAGAAATGATTTTGTAATCTGTGTTCCGTTGGTTGTGACTTTCAAGTTATGGCAGACAATTAATGATATTTGAGGCAAATATTCTGCCTTTAGTTGCTATGAAGAATAATAAATTACGGCGAAAATATCGATATAAATCATATAATACAATGCAAATTCTCAGAAATATATAGAACATAATCTCCGTCGTCACGGCCTGCGTTATATTTACTATTTAAACTTTTGTATGTGGAAACAAATTTCTATATATATTACCTATAAACGAACGAAGTATTGAAACTCTGAAGACCTTTGCACACATTGAGAATACGAGACTGAATATTTGTTTGAAAGGATTTCTAAATACTTTGAACTTTTGCGCTGCAGTCGGAATGGATTTACTGTGTTCGTTGTCGTGTTTACTCCGCATGAAATAGTTCCGTACGGACGGACGGGACTTTAACAGACAAATTACTGTAGACACGTATTAATGGTAATATACTTTTTCTATAGTCGATATTAGAAATTATATTTATGGAAGAGAGTCCAAAATCTTGAAGTGTGTATTAAAATGACATGGTGATATATAGGCCTAATTTCGGGCCGTTATTGAGGTAAAATTATTGCAGAAAACACAGTAGGATAAATCTTTGGAACCAGCATTTAATCTGTATGACGTTTAACATGTTAGTTTCTATTTCACAGAAAATTCTGTGTAACTCTCAAAAAGACGATTTCTTGAAATAAACGTTTTGTTTTTTTGTTTTGAAATTTAGATTTTGTGTACGAAACACATAAATATGCTTCATGAGAAAACCATGCAAAGTTTTGGTACTAAGCTTTGTTGCTTATATGAAACAGCGAAATTAAACTGTTAAGAATTTATTTATGATAACATGTCTGGGAATCGCGCATGAAATATTGTGTTATTTGTGTGGTTCTTGTTGTTCCTAATTTTGACATATTTAGTTCTTACTATAAAACCAACAACTTGAACACAACAACTATTATTTTCCTATATGTTCCGGCTGTTGACCGCGGTCTTCAAGGGTTAACACCAATATCAATACCCGATAAAATGCCTTACAGTTCTAGTGATAGAATACATTATATCATAGTGATACTAAAGCGTTTATGAATGTAAAATGCATGGAAATATTTACGAATTTCACAATGACCCATTATATTAATTGCGAATATTGTACGAATTGAGAGACTAATAACGTTGGGTATTAATTACACTGACTACACTTGCAATATCTTGAAGTATTTTACACGCCAAGAAGGCTGAATATTGATATAATTTAATGCGTTTTATCACTACAAATTTATTGTGTTTTGCATATGTCATACATTGGTGTTGTACCGTGAAATGGTTGTCGACAACCGAAGCATGTAAGACACAATAGTGTACCATTATATATATATATATATATATATACTTTTTACGTGCAAATTGTTTGTTTTATACAGATATTTAAATATTTAACGGCTGTGGGGACCCGTTGCGCTGACCACGTGACACCCCTCTATCCGCAAACGTTGGCACTAACTTCGCCGACCGGCGGCGGCCGTTCTGTCGGTATAGTTCGCGTGCGGACTAAGGCCACGGAGTTTAGTTTAGTTTGTTGTTCAGATAGTATTACTCGTAGTGCTAATAGTTTTGCAAGATTAATATAGTTCATATTCTCAAAATGCATGAAATTTTAATACTGCATTTGTTCTAAAAATTGAAATTTTCTTATTGTTTGTGATAAATTAAAGGACACCAAATAACTTAAACTGTACAGCAAGAGGATCTGCGTTCATATTTAAATTGGTTAAAGTTAAAATACGTAGAAGGAATAGCTTTGAATATTACGAAATTCTTATTTTTTTGGTGACGGGTACTTGGATTGTGACGTTTCGTAGACTGATAGGTACTTCCGAGTAGTTGGTGCCTATCTATCAGACAATACGACGTCATAGGCTACAAAAAACGCGATATATGTAATGGTTTCTTAGAAAATCTCCTATCCCCCCAAATTGTAAATAAGACATGTTTTTTTATCGAGTAAATAAAGCCTACAAGAAACTCAATTCATACAAATATTTAAAATAATTCTGTATGTTCAATATTAATATACTTCATTTTTAAATGTTCGGACATATGCTCTAGCATTAATAAAATATAAACTAAAAGAAATTTCTAAATTCTCAAAATAATTTGACTGAAAAACTAGTACGTTTCAATTTATATTTCTTTAATGTTTCCTAAGATTATATTTATCTGAAATGTAATTTATTAATTTTATAAGAACATTAACCTAGTTCCAATAAATTTTGAATTATGTTTTCACATATTTACAATACCTTTGCATATGGTTAAGAGTTTAAAATGGAGTTATATTTAAAACTGACGATAAAATGTAAATAGAAACAAGTTAGAATTTACACGTGCGTTATTCTCATGGCGCTCTCAAAATATGATATGTTAGACATTAAATGTGGATTTCATTCTTTGCAAAGTTTGTGGGCAATATTGTTTAGTCCGATAAATATATGTCAATTACAATTTACAAACTAAAACACTTTTGGGTCTTCTAAAAATTATTGTGAATTTTATTCCTATAAAAATATTTTAATGTACCAATAAATTTTACGAATTTGAATTTCCGATTATTAAATTTATTGCAAATAATAAAATTATTATAGGATTGTGGCATGTGGACGTATACAACTAAATAAAGCAATAAAAAATATTGTGCAATTTTTTTGGAGTTAGTGAGGAATAACTTTGTAGTAAGAGTAAATATTTCTGAAACTGAGATTAGTTTTAAAAATTCTGACGTACGTTTCAGGTACTTAACGCAACATTTTACAATTTATTTTGAAGTGAATATTTAGGAGAAACGTGTCTGGATGTATGTTATTAAATTTGAACATACTGTACATGTTCATGAATAAATGTCAATATGTATATAAACTGAGTGGCTAAGTTTTCATTTATGGTATTCCCTGAACAATGGACTTCGGTGTATTTTTGAAAGACATTTTAATTCCGGCAAGGCGTTTTCTTAAAATCTGATTTCGTAATTATCCTATTTAGACGCAGTAAAACAGGATATTTTATACATTAAAATTTCCTCAAGCACTCTGTTACAGAATAGAGTAATCGAGGTTTATGACCATGACAATAGAGAAAGAGCTGATATTTTACCAACATTGACGCTATTTATCATCCTAGAAAATTACGGTAAATTTATTCGCCCAGACATTTAAAAAAACAGAAAAAAATATTTTCAAATTGCTTACCATTTGAACTAGAACGGTAATTACATTTACCGTTTAAACGAATAGTTTAATTGTTCTTGTTATTCTGACAACCTTAACGAATTTGTCTTCTTAGACGATTGACATTGTGTTTGTTATAGGAGAGAATACAATTGCAAAGAATTTGGGTTAAGTAAACTATTATTATTTTATTTGTACAAGAAAAGTTTTTTGTTTTAACAAATTTGTCTCTTAATTCCGTGGAATCAGATACGACACCGCTGAAGCATTGAAATACATTGGAATGAATTCTTTATTTGCTGACAGACAGCATCATCCTATTTGTATCATTCTTTCTTGAAACTATCTTAATTCCAATTCTGCCTATCTATATTTCAAAACACAGGGACCTCATTAATTTTCTTTTCAATTACAAGGGTTCTTATTCTGCTTCTTCTTGCCATCTGAACACTTAATTTGCAAGATCTCAAACTGATCAGGTTGTCCCATACCTTTCACTCATATTATAACAAAATACTACTTTCTCCCCACATTCTTCATATCCTTGTATCCACCCATGTGCCATTGTTAACATTGCAGATATTTTTAGTGCTAAGGTGTATTGCGTTTGCATAACACTGTTTAGATATACTACAAATATCGAGGTATCTGCTCTTTATCTTATTATATTAAAGCAAAGTAAAGCAGTCTCATTACAGGCCTGGACAGGCCCAGAGGGTTCCAGGAAGTTAAGGCTCCCAGATTTCGTGACAACGGCACAGAATGTTGGTAGGTTGTCAGCCTTACGCACCGGCCGCGATTTTCCCCAGGAAATACTCTTGGTATTCTTTTCTGTTAGAGGCTGAGTCGACCCCAGGGTCATGGTGCGATCGGAAGGATTTTATGTCAATGAAAAATCCACTGACACCAGCTGGGATCGAACCAGCGACCTTCCAATATGTAGCGAAGCACCTTAACCACTGTGCTACCGCGGTCCCCATTTTATTACATAGCAAAAATAATAATTGTTATATTTAAGGATTTGTTAACACAGTGGTTTTTTGCCTCGAATTGACCCGCGCATTAAACTCTACTAAGACAAGTGACGTTTCTTGTAAACAATGTAACCGAGAATAAATAAGAAACGAAGTTAAAATGAGATAATTTACTTTTTGGTCATCGAAATATATATACTAATTTACCCTCATTCCTGTGTTGTTACATACATGTCTATATCTTCCTCTACAATACGTCTGTGTATAGAATGTTCACTACCTACTATTCAACACACATAGTGTTCACTTTAACCATTTGACGCCTAACGTCAACTATAGTGGTCGTACCGCACCGCTAACCTCTAAAGTTGCATTTTATATATTGATTCAACAAATATAGATACTGAATATTTTAAACATGGTGCATACTCTCCGTTTCTTTATCTTCAAAATGCAGTTTGATTCATAATTCTAACATATTTGGTTCCTGTATTATTCACATTTTATATACAGAGTGCGCTAAAATTAAAAAAATTTATTCCGGCGCCAAATGGTTAATGTGTTTTTGGGCACTGGAGTTTTGTCACTTAAGCAAGCCTGCGTCCTTCAGTGTATTCCGACCTAACGGCTGCGGTAAGAGACACCTTAAATTTCAAATCTTGAATTGAAAACTTTCGGAATGTATGTAAGTATTTTAGATAAAACTTTTCTCAAGAATGGAACAAGGGATTTTTTTGAATCCTCTGCATGTTATTATTGTTTTACTATGACCATGTAAAGTAAGTACTTGCAAATATATCGGCGTATATCTGAAGCGAGTAGACTCTAGTACCTGCTGCATATGAAGAAATGAAGTAAATTTTATTTACATCAGTTTGTGTAAAATTTGAAGACGAATTTTATATAACTCAAAAGAGGTAATTCTTATAGAAACTGAACATTTACTCTACATTCCTAAGCAATCACAACGCTGTACTTAAATAAGCGCTTATTTTAATATTTCCAGAATTATATCCGTTTAAACAAAGATGTTTTCTGCTTGAGAACGGGTCGTTTAAGATTATCGTGGTCCTAGGTTCTATATTATGTGAATTGGTGTGTAGATACCAACTTTTCTAATAAACCTGCCACATCTATTTCATGGTAAAATTAAAGACGCTTCTGTCCTGAAGAGGCGGTAGGCTAATTCTCAATTAATAGCCTCAGTATTTGCCATACATTTAATATGATAAATATTTCTGATTGACTCAAATTCCGAGAATGTTCATTGAGTTCCTGTTAGTTATATTGGAGTAGCAGATCGATTGTGGGCTTAAAATTGTATATAATAAGTATGTGTCGTCCGTTTCTTGTCTTATGACTTAAATCTTCACTTTTGAAAGTCTGCGGGTAATATTCTACATGACAAAAACAATATATGTTTTAACTCAGCTCTCCATTTTGAACACCTGCACTTTACACTTGTCGTTATTTGCCACATTCTTAACAGCGTTAAATTTATGACCACGAAACCATAATTTAGATTAGGTTATTGGAAAATTATTTGGAAATTTTAGGGCAAATATTTATTTTCGTGTCTCTATCATTCACGCTGTTTCTTTCTACCTATTATAACTGCTGTATAATTTCTCAATCCCTCCTCTTTCTTCAAAACTATAGACTGATTTAGGCCTACATCTTATCCTGTCTATGCCACAGTACCAAGCACAGAGCTGCCATCTATTTAAGTACCTGAAAATTACATGCGTCACTGGCAACGGTGTAGGAACAACAAATAGCACCTACGTGTTAAAAAAAATAGTATGGTACATTAATAATTCGCAATATATATTATATGTAAATATATCCATTTCAATTAATTGGGGGTGATATTTCCTATTTGATACGAATAGTAGTTTGCAGATACAATGTCGTCTTCAGTGCAATTTATTCAAATAAGCGTTAAGGATGCATGAAGATGTTTTCTAAGGATTTAACATCATAATTTTTTCTTCAAATCTTTTTCGATATGTCTTAGTAACAAACTCTATTTTGTTTATCCATAAAGACTCAGGCTAAGAAATTCTAAGCAGATCTGCGATCAAGTCGGGTTGAAACACAGATTATGAATTTGCTTAAATTCTGTTGCTAGACTACAGAACTAAATACGTTTTAGTTCAAATACTCAAAATTAACAAAGAAATGGATAATATCTGCATCTGCTTAAAAACATCTTTTCTTGCAAATAATTCCTCGAAATTTATTTTAATTTTTTACTGAAAATAGATTTATTTATGTTCTTTAATGACGAAAGTGTGTAAAGAATATCCCACTATTTCATTCCTTGTAATATTTTAAAAATTGAAATTTACAAAATATTTTGGAATAATTTGAGTTTCTTTAAAGACATTACATAAAATATTACAACAATGATTTTATTTTATATATTCAAATTCATTTTTAACATTGAAGTGTAAAATGTTATTGTGGGAACAAAGATAAAGAACAGAGTATAAGATTCTCAAGACGGTCACTGCTTCTTCGATTATGTCGGTCTGTCTAAGTCTTCGCTGAAAACGAACTCTCAAATTACGATATGTCTTCCGGTGAGTTACGCCCTGTCTACTGGTAAAGAGTAACACCATTTCCAATGCACTCGCCAACATTTACCTTCCTACAGGACAATAACTACCAAAAAAGTTTAAAAAACCCAAACCAATGTTAAAAGTTCAAATCTCGCAAAATATTATATGGTTCCAGAAACAACAGCAAACTAGGATTTGCGTTTGTCCTAACAACAATAACATCGGAAAGCAAACTTAAAAAAATGTAGCGTCCTGAAATTTTATTCCAAGAACATCGGATGAAAGAGAATGAAGCATTCACTCTTGTCTTGTTTCAAGAGAAATTTCAATATTGAAGCTCTTATTGAATATTAGGCTCTTCCAGTTATTCCTCGGATCTGATTGGTTATTATTGATAATATAAATATATTTATGCAATCAAACACCTAATAGTGTAATATAAATACGGTTCGTCAGGTACGTTCCCAAATAACACTGCAAAAGGAACCAAATCTTACCTTATTTAATGAAACTGTAGCAAATTATATTTAGCTGAGTTTTAAGTCTCAGTTCAAAAATTGTATATTACTCGCTGTCCTTATGTGAAGCGCGATGTGACATTGCCCATTTTCGGTTCAGTACTACACGTGAACATCTCCTGCAATATTACAGATCGAAATTTATCCTTAAAATATCAGCTGTATATTTTTGACTCTCCAAGTCGAAAATTTGAAAAAAAAACGTTCAACACTGGTGTATATTTTACAAACATATGAAATTTGAAATGTATAATTATTACTCATAGGCAACATTATGTAATATTTTATAATTTTTGTATAAAGATATTTAAAAACAAAGAATTAGCGTCAAATATGATATCGATATTCTAATCCCAAACTGCAGTATGAACGTACGTCTGAAAGCGCCTTTCCTGCTTTATATTTTGTATTCCTTGGTTCTGTGAATTTCTGTCGCTTTACAGATGGGCCTCTATTGACACTTCTACATCTTATCAGATATTAAATCTAAAAATAAATACAAAATACGCTGTTTCTTGGGTTGACCGTTCATTTCTGTATAAGAAATAAGCACTTATGTTATTTCGTCAGACAATAATAGGAATTTGAGTTACAAAATGAATGACATTTAATTTCGGTTGTATATAACGAGAAACAATAAATACTCAGGTCGTTACGTGTGTGTGATAGGACGAAGACAGTAATGTGAGAAGGGTATTTTCGTTGTTACACCGGGCATGTTGTCAAGTCAATTATTATACCAACTACTGCACATATATCAATTTATATAATTTATATATGTGCAGTAGTTGGTATAATAATTGAGTCAGAATGGTAGTTTATAATTTCTTTCTGTTTATTTTCATTGTTACACCGTGCATGTTGTCGAGTCACGCAGTTATTATACCAACTAATGCACTTATATATAATTTAAACATTAAAACACTAAAACTGCTCCGACATGTTTCGTTCCTAAGACCATCATCAAGGAGCTGTATTTCTTTGCCTAGCTAAAGTCACATTAAAAGCCACATTAAAACCAGTCAAAAATTCCAAATTCAAAGTTACAAATTCTTTCTGTTTATTAAATAAATTAGGGTAATTTAGGTGACGTTTATGAAAATTTTGAGAGACACGAGCCAGTTACAGAAAACATTCCTTACACCAGAGATTAAATTATTGTTAGGGAATGCTATAAGTAAATTGCAGTCTAACGTTGATATGTCCTAATGAACTGTTTTGATATCGTGGGCGACATTCAAATCGTTCAGCGGTGGATCTTTGTGAATATGATAACGAACTAATTTCTTGTACGAGTCGCATAAAAGCTGAATCATATGATCCTTTCAGCTCCTCAGTAAATCTGCAAAACTTGGCTTATTGTTGTGAAGTTAATTAAAGAAAATTGAAATTTTCGAATGATTCCTTTGGTGTTAATATCTACCGAGCTGGAGGACCTAATTAAGCGGGTTACAATCTTTTTCTTCTAGCATCAATGTCATGGTACTGCTCCTAGCTCCGGCCTTCAAATCTTGCCGAAAAACTTTTCTATTGCTATCATTTAAAAAATATGTTTTCCTAATTACGGTAAAAATTATACATATATTAAAGTGCTTTGAAATGGTAATAGCACAATATATAATTTATTTTAATACAGTGACGCCTTTATTTGTCATATCTTCAAGAATTCTCCTTTCTATATATTTTTATTTATTAATTTATTTGGAAGCCGTGGGACCATTACTGTATTTATAAGAACCTGCAAATATTCGGTAAACTGATTTTATATAGACATTAAACGGTAGATAATATTCCAATACTTTAAATTTATTTATTTAATTATTTATTTAGGCGTGATTCTGCTGCCTAGTGGATAATTTTAAAAGAGAGCACAAGTGATAATGGACAGCAGAAACACCCCCAAAGACTCGAGAGAAACTCAAAACTAACGCAAGCAAATCCATAAATTTAAATTCGGCTAATAACGAAGTTGAAAGTGATTCAGGAATAAATATTATTAACGATTTTAATGAGTAAACCAAACGGAATAGAATAGAAATTTTAATAATAAAAAGACTACGTTCAATTGTAAACGTGTTGACTCAACTGCACAAGATCCAATTGCGGAATCATCATTAATACAAGTATATAATGTAGAGAAAGAAACTCAAACAAAAAAAAAAAGGAAAAACCCAGAAGAGAAAAATAATAAAATGGCCGTCTCACAGCTAGAAGCCAGAGTTATGAAGAAACATTTTCAGTTACTTTACGGAATAATATCCTCCCCGATTAGGAAATGTAATGACAAAACGCCAAAATACAACTGCCAATATCCAGTTCTTTAGTTAATGGCTAAATGTGTTTACTAATTCAACAATCACAAACATTTTACAACACAAATTTCAATCTTGTTTTCAATCTCGCAAGACAATTTGACGACATCGGAAGCAAGACTGAATATACAGAAATCACCAGGATTCTGATTAATGTCTCTAAAACCTATATATAGACAAACATAAAGGAAAATATTATAGGACTCCAAATTTAATTTTAAAAGATATCGCATTCAAAATGTGAGTCCTGATGTCATGTAAGGCATGCGGATTCGGATTTTGTAATGTCTAATGTAACTATAAAATGTGTGGGAAAATAAAGATTACACGAGAAGACTTAACATTTTCTCTTGGTGCCTTTCACTTTGTTTGTATCAAATGACGCGTGGCAGAAATGAAGATAAACGCAGCAAGCTTTAAATTAGGCCCAAATGAAGTAAGATATTTAATTAATAAAAATCAAGGGAAAAAGCTGGAATCCAATCGAAGCTCAAAAAATTATTATACTTAAAAAATTGTAATATGCTTCAGATGAAAAAATATAATAATAATAATAGTAATAATAATAATATTCATAATATTACAATTCAATCCTAGAATAATAATGAGAAAAAACCTAAGGCAAATCTCATAAACACAAGAATATAAAAACAGAAAATAGAAAGAATCAGAACAAAAGACAAAATAAAACACACACTAATACAATAATAATAAATTTGGAATTTAAATGCTTTCGGCATTACGTAAATAAAGAAGCAGGCGGGATGGAAAATGTAAGAAATGATTAAGTCAGCACCAGCATGTGAATTGATTTAGCCGGTGATTTAGTTATTACCAGCGCGTTCTGTATTTCTTAGAATTTTGAATAGAATTTCCCTATGGGTTTGGGCCAACACGTCGCTTAGGTAGGTGCGGGACAGCGGCGTGTTGTTGGCTGGATGACGGGGCGTAGTGGCTGCGTCCTCAGCTCAGCCTTCCTGTCGGTGCTGTGCACAACACGCGCATTCGGCAGGGTCCTGTTTTTGGAGTACCGTACGTTACAGTGTCACTGTAAGCGAGTGTAGACGCTACATGCACAGATACCAAACACACTTTGTTATGAGATTAAATTATACGTCAATGTTCTTAGTCTGGAGAAGCAATTTAGTGATTAATATTCTTGTTTGTCTAAGACAGGATTTTGGGTTCAAATCTGAAAAAGAAAATAGGCCTACCGACTGCGTGTTTTGTAGTTGGCGGTTACTAGATTCATAGTTCCTCCAGTTGTGTCACTATCTATCCACCCACATTATCTCCATTTTCTTTTTTATGATGTATTAACTTAATCGACTACACGTATTTAGGCTACGTGATTACATAAAAAGTATATTTTTGTCTTCAAATATAAATATTTTAAACTTACAGTAACGTACGTTTTATATATATATAGTAATACCATGTTTTAAAATTTTAAGTTTGAAGATTTTAAGTTTTATATATTTCAAAAATGTTCACACATGCATTTTACATTATTGGATAGAGGATGATTGTTGAAATTTTCATATGTAGTGGCACAAGTAATTATAATTGTGATCCAAATATCTTATAGAAAAACGATATTTGCTGTTATTAATTACATATATTTAGAGGAAATAATATGCTACTTTATATAAAAAAGATGTATCTATTTAATTAAATAATGTTTAGTTTACGATTCTGAAATAAATATTTTTTTATTTTTTTATTTCTGTTTGGAGGTTTTTGGAGTTCCTTATCGTAGTGTTATTACTTGGATTACAAATATTATAACACAAATATTTACACATATAAAATATATGTTTAAGCGCGAAATTGGCTGAAAGCATCGGTCATTATCAATGTAAATATAGTGTTCCTTTTTCTTTCTGGCAATATACGAAGTGCAATTCGTGTTCTTGCTTTTAGAGTTTTGATTCGTGAATGTTAGATTTTATTATTAATTGTATATTAATATCCTAAAACTAAAGATCTCAAGCAAACTTTCAATAACGCTAAAATGTCCGGTAAGTCCACTTTATGAAGAAATCTTTAAGGCCGAGAAAGAGTAAATTATGCATGCTAATTACTTTGTAGCAAATAAATGTTAAATATACACGGTCAATATCAGCGTTGTTTGCCACTTTCAAATGTCTGTAAGAAAATCTCTTATGCAGCGATCAGTATGAAGTCAGCATTGACCTTCATAATGCAAGCCGACTGTAGACTGAACGAATAAGAGTCAATATTAATCTTCATATTGCTGCAGAACACAATGAAATTTGAATGGCTTTTGCACGTTTTTAACGCATTCTTGATAACCGTAAGAACGTAGAGAGCTGCATTATCAGAATAACACAAATACGTTTTAGTAAAAGAAAATTGAAGTTTCTTCTATGTTTCCTTCTCTTTGCTGAATTGAATGATGGATCTGTATATGGAAGACTTCTGTCTCATTCACAAGTCAGATAAAACATAAACCGAAGAAAGTTAAAAAAAATAGTGAGCGGAAATGCACGAAATTATTTGTATAAATTACTCATTTTTGTGGATTAGGCAGACAAAAAATAACTCCATTATTGTTACTTTGATTTTCCGATACTGAATTTTATGTAAACTTCTGTAAGGTATTTTGAAGTAATGTACATGTAAGGTGGACGAGAGAAGGAAAAGAGATCCCAACAAATCGACTGCACGCATCAGACCGCTCTCACAAACGACATCTATGACATTCAGCAAGTGGTACTTCACAGATTTTCCAGGATAAGTAATTCCTGTGCAAAACATTAGTAGTTTCACACCTATTTAGGCTTGGATAGGGAAGGAGACGGTGAATGAAACGTCATGTGCTTATCGTGTTCATTTAATCAAATATTAAACTCAATCCAATTGAAGTACTATAATAATAACAATAATTAGTATTAGTAAAAGTATTAGTATTTCAGAAAACATAAGATACTTATTACTGTTGACTGAGGGCCATACAGTGGTGTTCATACTTCTGCTTTTTGAGTTTTCCCTTTATGTCTTTCGGTAAATATTTCTTTATTTTTCGAAGAATTTGTTTTATGTCATCTTTAAAATTCAAAAAAATATATTCTTTGTTGGCCCGACCTCTTAAGACGTAGTTTCAGATTCAACCAAACCACGGTGGGTGTCTTCCAGCGTCCAGTGTTTGAAACTAAAATAACCGAAGATGATTTAAAATCACTGGGCGCAGATTTGAAGAGAAATTTTGTCTAACGTACACGCTTAAGTAGGGGAGGACCATCACACTTTTCACCTCATGTCAGGAAAGGAATTGTTCTCCGGAATCAGCTGTTCAACATTTATACGTACTGAATGTGCGACAGTCAAAGTGCAATAATATAGTGTTGTGTATTGCACTGAGAATTACATATGATTGTGGATTTAAAATTTTAGTTGATTGTGAAGAGATAATTCGAGGCTTTAAATACGATTTGTAATCATATTTTTATAAATTAACTCTGGTATGTTTATCTGCAAAACATACAAGAGTCTGCTTTTATATAATGACATATAAGCAAAAGACTATGTGTAAAACATTGATCATTAAGTGATAATATTGTGAGAATGTATTAAAACATTTAACTAATTCGCTTATTGCAATTATGTGACAGTAGACGAGCAGTTATTACATTCATGAGATGCCTGGCGCATGTTCTATAACACTTTTGTTTCAACTGATATACTGTACGTCTCTGTCAAATGAATTATATGCGCGCGCAGCTAATGATTGACCCACGATACCCAAAGTATATATACACTTGTTGACAACTAGGTTCCCCGCAGTAGCTTGCCAAACCGCGCTACGCTACTTTTAAGTACTTTCAGGCAATAACTTTTTATAATCGGCCTTCTGACTTTCCTGCTAATATTCTCGATACAGAAGGCATCATTGTGATAGTTGAAGAGTTAGAGACCAACTTGATGTCACTAGTTATTAAGTTTTATTTCACTTCTTCCATGCTCAACATGTTTCGGAAATTAATACATCCGTCATCAGGAGCCTGCGACTTTTCTATTGTATCACCACATTGGTCGTGTGTTCTTGTTTCGATGTGTGTTGGAGTTTCAGTGTGGCTGGGTTGGAGTGGTATCCGTGTAGCAGGCTGAAGCAGCCTGATACACGGATACCACCCCAACACGACCAATATGGTGATACAATAGAAAAGTTGCAGGCTCCTGATGACGGATGTATTAATTTCCGAAACATGTTGAGCATGGAAGAAGTGAAATAAAACTTAATAACTAGTGACATCAAGTTGGTCTCTTACTATTCAACTATTACTTAAAGAACTCTAACACAGTGACTTCACGAGAAGATTCAAGAACTGGAATGCTCTTATGGAGCGGTTTGTATTTTCTGAAAAAATTAATTTGATATACTTGAATATAGATGTAATAATTTCATGAATAAAGTATTTCTTTTTAAAGAAGTCTCGTTATTTAATAGCCGAAACCCATAATGTAAAGAAATACGCATAACATATTTAGATTTTCAGAATGCGTTTTTTTGTGCAGTGACAATACAGTCATAGTGGAGTCGCAGCCAACGAGATTAAAAAGACATTTTTCATAAAACAAACTCAAAGACCAGTACGACAAATGTTGTCCGCACAACACTGCTGGCACGGTCTGCTGGCTTTATCACCATCTTTACTGTAATTGGAACACTGAAAACTAAGGTAAAATGTCTGAATCGATTCCTGTCTCAGCAGTTTCAGGATTGTTAAACAGCATTTCTGGAAACATATATTGTAATTTAACAGCGTAGTTACAAAAATTTACAGTCAGCCAGTAACCAAATTTTTTCTAACTTTTATAGACTGTCATACAATTTTTAAAGACAAAGATATTTCAGTAAATTTCTACCAATTTGTTGCACAGTTATTTTTGGACTTTCGATAAATCAACATATATATATATATAACTCCGTGGCCTTAGTCCGCACGCGAACTATACCGACAGAGCGGCCGCCGCCGGTCGGCGAAGTTAGTGCCAACTTTTGCGGATAGAGGAGTGTCACGTGGTCAGAGCAACGGGTCCCCACAGCCGTTAATCTCTGTTTTCTAGACCTGGAGCCGCTACTTTTTTCATTCAAGTAGCTCCTCAATTGACCTCATGAGGCTAACGAGGCTGAGTGGACCCCG
>Ga0123352_10004823_pt1 | contig 20040 bp, 18 predicted proteins | sample TergutLab28metaG_FD_89700 | JGI IMG/M metagenome (GOLD analysis project Ga0123352, IMG submission 89700) | Labiotermes labralis P1 segment gut microbial communities from Petit-Saut dam, French Guiana - Lab288 P1 | ecosystem: Host-associated > Arthropoda: Insects > Digestive system > Gut ...
TAAAATCCACCACCACCACACGGGCAGAAGCTATAGCCAGAACAATGACCAGCCTCAACTCAGCTGCATACGCACACCCCCTGGTCAACACATAATTAAACAGGTTAGAAAGTGATAAGGAACAATAACAATGACACGGCTGGACCCTTTCGCAGCTACTTAGCGCTTCAACACAAGGCGTAACCTATATTATTTTCACTGATTGTACATATTGTAGCTTAAGTAATTATACCTATGTATTATATTATACCCCCTAGCATAAGAAATAATCCCTGTGGGAGAAAAAACGATATCCAACCAGATACACCCGTGACCATGGAACCCCGTAACATAATGAGATCTCGAACCCGTCCCATTACGCCCCAAGACCATTACACGCATGTTAGTATAGCCTAAGCTGAAAGTCCAACCACAACCTGATGATGGCCCACATATAGGGCCGAAATATGTCGTTGTTGTAAACTCCTGTATACTTAAAAAACAAATATAGTTGTCTTCGACTGTAAGTGTCAACATACATAACTCCTACTATTGTACAAAACACAATGGGAATGACGCACATTTGAATTCAGTCTGCTACATTTTTAGCTCTGGATTCAGGAGTTATACCTCCGGATGTTGGCCAGCCCTGCAGGAACCATAGATTAGATTGAACTACGTGAGACAGAAGTCACGTGCTTCGATGAACACACATGTATATATTCGTTCTAACCATGACACTTGGGGATCACAGATCATCTGCTTGGGATGATCTGTGCATTTAGCGTACTCGAAGTACTTATTATGGAAGAGTAGCGGATGGTAGCATGGAGTATTTACGAAGTTAGACGTATATGTTGAGTATAAGTAATTATATTGTATAAGTTTAGTATTTTACTTCTGAAATGGAGACGAAACCACAGAAAATGCCGAAAGTAGCAAAGGTGCTTAACTTTTATTACGCTTATGGTTGTTTTAAGAGAACACGTAATGGTGGGTCGAGAACAAATTGAATGTAACTCCCGAAGTTGTTCCGTCTATAATGATGTTTTCCTTGTCGTCTGTCATGAACAATATAGAGTGCAAGACTGGCGGTGCATATAAATAAGTAAATAAATGCTTAGAGCGTTTTGTTCAATCCTGTGTTTGATACAGCTTCAATGAGTTGTGCTGTTATGAAAGGCTGGTAGGATTAGTAGAGTGATCGTGCGTATTTTGTACATGAATTGGCCATAATGAAGCTAAAATGCCGTGGCACTTGAGAGAAATACTGTTATACACGATATTACAGGTCACAAATAAATTAAAATTAAAGCAAAATACTTTGCTTTACTGAAAAATATTATCAGTCCTAGAAAACCTGTTATTTTCAACTATATTTTTAAAATATATGTAATATTTATTTGATTGGAGAATAACATGTGAGTTATGCATACAGTGAACAATGGATTTCGAGCATCGCCTACTTTAGGGTTATGTCCAACAAACGTAGTTGAGGTGTGCAAACCAATTACGGTGCGATGCACTTAGAGTTCGAGGCTTATTGGAGGTTGTTTTTAACTGAACTCCTATAAAAATTTCATTTCTAATTCTGCCTGTCGTGTATTCCTCTAAGATCTTCCTAAATCTGAACGTCTGCAGAGAAAATCCTGTTTTTATGATGTATAAAACGCAATATGTATATGTCATATTCAAGTATTCTGAAACATGTAAGAGTATCATATCAATTTGTCATATCTTAAGAGAATAGTATATGCGTGTTGAAACATCATATGTAAGTAATAACTTACAGAAAATCATGTACGACATATTTTGTAATCGTTTGCACACTCCGTTAATTAAAAGAACCTCATGGGAAAAATCCATTATATATTGTTTTACAGTTATTGACTACTTTCAATTCAATTAAGTTCAGTTTATTAATGTGCAGGCTTATCAGCACAAGTGCCTATTATAAAGCCAGTACAGCATATGTAAAACCAAAAACATTACAAATACACAAAAACAAAACACTAAACAGTTTTTGTATTAGAGGATCTTTTTTTTTTTTTTTCCACTTTTGTACTTATGATTTTTGGCACTTTTTTTTATTTATTAAATATAAATACTTTAACAGTTTTTTTTTTAAAGGGTTTTTTTTTTTTTTTTGCCACTTTTGTACTGATGATTTTTGGCACTTGTTTTGAGTTCCTTAGCCCTTACCAGTCCAGTGCTGAATTAAACTCAACAGTGCCTTCCATCATACCAGGTCCAGTATGAAGCTCAAATCATGGGGTTATTTTACACTTTTTTGTGTTGGGTTTCCTCAAACTTCTGATATCTAGTGGACAATTTTGAATTCTGAAGATTAGGGACTTTCTGGAAAATAAATTTGGACCCATAAGAATAATTTGGACTGCAAAGGATTAGTTCAGAAATTGACAGTTACTGGAGGAAGCACTGAGAGTTCGGGAAGGAGATGGAGCAAGTTAGTAGGGTCAGATTGAATGTTGATTGTATGTTTGTTATTGCCAACTGGACTTCATCTTTTATACCAATTTTTTTATTCTGTTTTGGGGTAGTGTAATAGATGTGCCTGAGTGTATTTGGTTGGTCCTGATGTACTACACCACATGTGGAAATAGAAGTTAATGAGTGTGAAGGTTGTCATATGCAGGTGTATTTCTTGTGGTACGTTTTTGGACCATATGGTTCATCTTTCTGATAGTTAGAGACTTTATGTGATCCATGATCCCTGCATTAATCAAATAATGTGCAGCGGTGGCACCAACAGATACACACACGTCTACTAAAATCTGTTTCAACACACAGTGAATTCCTACATGTTGCGGCCAATTATGTGGCTATCATCAGGGATGTGAAATACAAAGGTTAGATACTTTAAAAATGTAAAATGAATTTATAAAAATATTAAGATGTAAAATAAATTAGAACCAATGCAAAAATGTTATTGCAGTGGTGCCAGTGAGCCATTGGTTTAAAAAGTATACAAGTATGAATTACTGTGATAAGAAGGTGTTGATATTGGTTGGATGGTGTATGTAGACTGTTTACTGAAGAGTCTTGGGTTTGAAGTCAGCAGTATACCATTTATTATGTGGGATTTTTCTGTTGCCTCATGCCTTTCATCCTGCCATATGCATTTGTCATGCAGTATGTTACTACATAATTCTGATAATGGCATGTCTTTCAGTAAGTATGATATAAAAGAACGACAAAACCATTGTTTATGGTGATGCATTACATACATCTTTTATATTAGATAATTATACATTTCTGTTGTTTTAGGTAAAAAACAAAGCTCCAGCAGAAATCCAGATCACTGCTGAACAACTTTTAAGAGAAGCCAAAGAACGGGATCTTGAAATCTTGCCACCTGTGAGTATTGATTGAAGTTTATTTTTTTTCATTAGAGCTAATATATGCCAATTATCAGTAACTTGCATTATCACACTTCATCTGATTTCAGCCCCCAAAACAGAAAATCTCTGATCCAGATGAACTTGCTGATTACCAGCATCGTAAAAGAAGAGCTTTTGAGGACAGTCTTAGGAAAAACCGTACGGTTATTAGCAATTGGATTAAATATGCACAGTGGGAGGAAAGTCAAAAAGAAGTTGCGAGGTACAGAAAGTTTTAAGTTAATCTTTTACCTGATGAATTAAGTGTAGTTTTCTTTTGTTGGTTTACAAGATCTGACATAGAATGAGACAAGTTTCGCTACTGCATCTGGCAGTATTGGCAAGTTGGTGCATGTTGAAACATGACTATGTGTCATACCTCATTGGGATTCAGGTTTTTCATGGGGGAAATACTTTTTGTCAGAAATGTGGGTGATAAAGTGTTGGAGTAGAGACTAAACAATACATTTTTGCATTCGTATTGCAATTAAAAGTTCTGCTGACATTCACAACATTTTACAGGCGGTTTATGGGAAGTGTGAGTACAACATGGGATTTTGTGTAGTTTGAGCTGACTGACTGACTAATGGACACACAGACATACAAAGTAACTAATCAGCCAACCAAATGACTGACAGACAAACTAGCAACCTAGCTAAGTAACTAACCAACTAACTAACCAAACAACAGAACCGACTGACTGACTGACCAACCAACCAACCAACCAACCAACCAACCAACCCACCCGCCCACCTACTTTTCATTTGATTTGTTCACCCAAATAATATTTGACATGGAGTATAAATTATGAAGCTCCTCACTGTGCAGTTGCCTCCGGTCTCCTGGTATGTCTTAACTTTTAGGTCCAAATATCTTCCTCAGCACCCTATTCATGAACCCCATTAACCTCTGTTGTTCTCTCAATGTGAGAGACACACCCTTACAAAACAATAGGCAAATTATAGTTCTGTATATTTTGTTACATTTTTTGGAAGCAAATTGGATTATGTGAGATTCTGGACTGAATGGTATAAGTTATTTCAAAGAAAATGTATGTATCACAGATGGAAATAACTTGAAGAGTTGATTCACGTGTAGGAGGTGTTGCCAGAGGGAAAGACATGATGATTGATTGTTTGGAGTCAGAAAAAATGGAAGATTGCTTTTGGTATGAATATGAAGGAAGTATGTGCCAAAATGGAACTCTAAACCTCAGTGGTAAGCAGAATGTGAGGGAATTGGGATCTGTTTAGACCATTTAGCAATACTGTTGGAAGAACTTGAACTTTTTGTAAAATACAGTAAGTAATGTCAAAACTTGGGTCTTTCTGAGCATTCTGGAAGGATAACACCAAAATCTACAATGGAAAGTGTGAGAGTCAGCTTGCCAAAATCAAAGGTCATCTGCTTGGTAGCTTACTTTGCTTTCGTAAAGGAAAAGGTAGGCTTATGAGTTCACCAAAAATGTTATTTTCACTTAACTGGATTACTAGAAAGTAGTTCATTCTTTTAAATGGGACGTAGATATTTCCAGTATTTTATGATATATGTTTAAGAGCTGTTGATCTCTCATAGGGCTCGCTCCATTTATGAGAGAGCATTGGATGTTGATCATCGGAACATCACACTATGGCTCAGGTACACAGAGATGGAGATGAGGAACCGGCAAGTGAACCATGCCCGAAATCTTTGGGATCGGGCTGTAACAATTCTTCCACGTGCCAATCAGTTCTGGTACAAGTATACTTACATGGAAGAAATGCTGGGGAATATTGCAGGTTAGTTTAGAGCTAGACCACTGAGATTCGGGTTAACTGTTCAGTAAATTTTATGGTTAGTCATTTACAAAATGTGGGCCAGGTTAGCCTAGTTGGTGTAGCAACTGGCTATGGGTAGATTGGTTGGTCAGGGGATTAAATGAGTTTTTCTGCACCCACCCTGACTTGCCCTGGAGCCCACCCAGCCTTCAGTACAATGCGTACCGGGTCATTCCCAGGGGTAAAGCAGCCAGGGTGTGGTGTTGATCCCCCACCCCATCTAGGCCCAAGGTTAAAGAAAGAGTAGAGTTACACCTCTGCTCCCCTTCTGAGCCTTCATGGCATGTTCTAGGGTGAACTTTTACCATATACAAAATATGTTTTTAGGTGCACGTCAGGTGTTTGATCGATGGACAGAGTGGGAACCTGATGAACAGGCATGGCTGACATACATTAAGTTTGAATTACGTTACAAGGAAATTGATAGAGCAAGAACTATTTATGAGAAGTTTGTGTACGTTCATCCAGAAGTTCGAAATTGGATCAAATTTGCAAGGTATTACTTTAATTGTTTTAAGTGACATTTTTCTGTTTGTTGCTCATATTATTGCTTTATTAATGCATTGGAGTCAACAGTCTGATTTTTTTGTGTTGAGTGTTTTCCTTGTTAAATTTTTGGAAAGTCCCTGTTTACTGCAGTGTAAAGGGCTAGGAAAGTGTAGTCATTATAATGACTCAGTATGGGCTGGAGATTTCAGGGATTGAATCCCAGGGGGTGCAAGATTTTCAATACTTGTCCAGACTGGTCTTGGTGCCCACCCAGCCTCCTGTGCAGAGGGTACCAGCTGTCTCTTGGGTTAAGCGGCAGCAGGGCATGGCATTGACAACCCCAGTGAACATCTGTTGTTCTTGAAAGAGATCTCTTCTTTAAAAAACTTCATGTTATTAAATTATGTAATGCTGCATAAAAAATTTATTCCCATGTGACCTGAATTTTGCATAATTTGAATGTATCTTACACATGTATTGTGTTATTGATAAACCATTTTTTTTATTTAAAGGATTTCTGATTTTGTATAACTTAAAAATGGTAATTAACAAAATCATTCTATATTAATTTTATTATGCTAAAATTAGCATAGTCTCCTTCATATTTGTCTAGCATTTCTTATGGTATAAGAAGTGGGTCTGTTGATCAACATACATATTTTTATTCTATTATTCTTGCTACACCAACAATATCAGCACTGTATTTTTGGAATAGAATTGGGTTAAGTGCAAGTTTTCTGTATTACTTGTTTTTGGTGTAATTTTGTTGTCATATGTTTTATTTATATTCTGAAGAGAAGTTTACTGCACTATGTAATTGTAAATTGAATTATTATACAGAGGTTATGTAATTAAAATATGATTATTGAATGTTTATATTTCATACACCTTACTTACTCTTTCTGTTGTGGAGCCATTCATGTGTGTCATATGTCATAGGTCAATGAAATAGTGGATGATCAGAGGTAGAGTTACATAATGTAGTCAAAATTGACATCTCTTGTTTCGTATTGTACTGTCCTATTAAAAAATTACATTTTTAACACTGTATATTTTTATCATTTGATTTTTTTTTTCTGAATATATATGATACTTTTACAGAGTATTCTTATTACTACTTGTCTTTGTACTATGTAATATATTCATAATTTCTTTATTGGATCCAAATATGCATTGATTTTCATGTAAGTGTTGGCAAATTTTCAGTTTGTATGACAGTTTTTAGAAGACTGGAAGTGTTAAATAAATCATTTGTAGAAGAATCTTCCAGTCAGGCCCACATACTTTTTCTCACTATTTGGACAAGTGAGTTGATAAATCTCACCTTCTTTGTATTTGTCTTGGTAGTTGGTATTTCTGTGGGCTAAAATTTCTGCAGTAGAGTAAAGGCTGTTCATAAACGTAGTTTTCTCTGACAGTTTGGTAATGTACCATGTTTCCTTTCAAATATATGTGAAGGTGACCAATTTTTTTGTTTTTTTCTTGTTCCTCTTCTCTTGTCTTTCTTCTTCCTGTTTTGTACTATCTACACCATTTAGGATGTTGACATCATTTCGGATGATATTCTTAACTGCATTTCTCTTCATTTTTGTATTTTGTCAAGGGTATGTGTATGTATTCTATTAAAATAATACTTTATTGCAGCCAGTGTTATGTTCTGTTGGGTGACATGAATTGCTGGGAATAATTTAATCTGTTTTTGGTTTCCTAAATATAGCTACGTCAGTGTGGTCCTTGTTGCCTCATTAATGTGATATCTAAACAGTTTATTATCTTTCTCTTCTGCCGTTGTGAATTTTGATTTAAGGCTTATATAATTGAAATGTTTCAGCATATTTTTGGTATCCATTTTTGTATTTTGATGTATGATTAAAATGTCATCAGCATATGTAAAGTGGTCGATTATGTGGTTTGTAAATGTAGTTTGGAGAAGACTGGGGACATAAGGCACCTATTGGAAGTTCCGTTCGTGTATTGTTCGCTTTTGTATTGGAAGTAGTTTGATTCAAAATAATGTTACTGAAATTAATTACTGTTTTATATTCATTTCTAAGCAGTCACTTTTAAGCATTAATATAATTATATATATATATATTTATATTTATATATTGTAAAGAAAACAGACTATGTTACTAAACTCTGTACATGTTGGTGTACATGTTACAGGTTTGAAGAACAACATGGGTTTATCTCAGGTGCACGGCGAGTATTCGAACGAGCAGTTGAGTTCTTTGGGGAGGAATCAATGGATGAGAAACTGTTCATAGCATTTGCAAAATTTGAAGAGGGACAAAGAGAGGTACATGTTGACTACTGTCGTGCGGATTCTTCACACACAACCTTGCAATATTTTGTCATTTTTAGGGCTTTTTTTTAATAGTCCTGGCTGAAAATTTGTGTACCTAATACAGTTACTGCTCTCGTGTATTATTGCCATATGTGGAATGGTATACAACTTTTATTTTAAACTTGTCATCTATATCAGCTTCCATTCTGTATTCCATAAGGGAATTGAGTGTTCATGACAGTGCTGTTGTGTGCTTGCATATGCACTTACAGAGTGACAAGAATAACATTAGTAGCCCTTCGCAGAGGAAAGCAAAGTATTCTGACACACAGATATGCAGTCATCACACTGTGGTGTGATGACTGCAGCATGCAATAATTTTTTAAACCATTGTATTTCACTTTATATTATTAGAATTAACATTGAATGCTCTTGTGTTTGATATATAAAATGTTTTATTAGCCTTGTATTTGATTGTCCTCTGACTGCTCTTGGCTTGTAGCTCTGAGAAATCCCTGTATGGCAACACTCTTGACTAGACAGTTACAGTAGTTATGTTGGTCAAATTATTTGAGGTATGAGTAATCTGGGTGACAGAAGAGGTTGTCAGCTTTATGTCCATAAAAGATTGATTAGACTTTATAACTTCTTGTAACTGCTCTGGGAGGTACACTTCTAGAGCATTGGCATCATGCTTCAATTTTATGTGACTTGTTTGTATTGTATAGAAATGTACACATTCACTTGATGTGTGTATGTAGCTACAGTCAGTAGTTACTGGCTAATCCATAGTTTTTTGGTAGTCCTCATTGGCATCTCAGCTGACATTATCTGTGTTTCAATCACAGTGTCATTGTAAAAGAGGTACTTGACAGATAGGTATACCATGACTTTAGTATATGCCCAAGAAGACTTTGCAGGTTGAGACTGTGTGGTGTGTTCAGATGGTAGTTCTGGTGATAAAGTAGAAGATGGTAAACATTAGTAGTCAAGATAATGATTATGATGCTGATGAAGCCAGAGTTACTGTAGTATGCCCTTGGTATCATGACATTGTGCTGGACAAAGGGAAATGTTCATTGAGTTAATAGACTTCAAAGCAGTGCACAGGCTGTAACTGCAGTTGTGGACATTTTGAACTATCTTTCTAGCATGGAATATGTAGGACAGATTGTAGCAGGATAATAATTTTAAAGAAAATTTGTTGTCCGAAAGATTAGGGGTCAGGAAACGGAAATCAGTTATTGAAGGTGTATCTATGTCCTATTGTCCTGGCACTGTTCATTCTTGTGAACGTTTTTCAGAACACAGACTTGAGTATATATGCACTTGTCATAATCAGTTGGGAGCCACACCATTTCTGTCATTTATCTGGACCAGTTGAAATTCATTTGCATCAACGCCAAATACAAGTATGAAGGTCCTGGGGAATTATTCAACATCATTCCTGTCCGTGATCATTTAAATTCTAATTTTAAAATCCTGTACCTTCCATAGATAAAAATCTACCTTCCTTTTCATTAAGACATACCTTGAAATCCCGCACAGTTTGACATAGAGACTTTCGAAATATATCCTTTACTTGTGTGACTTACATAGTGGCTATATGTGTTTGAGAACCCTTAGTTTGTAATGGATATACAACTTTGGTGGACTACTTTTACAACTTTGCAGATCTGGCTAAACACTGAAGTCACAGAAAACTGATTGTGCAAACTCTGTAATTAAACAAAATGTTCCTGTCAAAGTGAAAGAAGAAAAACTAAGAGAGGTGCAATAATTGCACAATATGTACCTGTATGAGTTGCCTAGTACTGTAACCTCTGTTTATCATGTCTGAAATTACCACATGGAAAAAATGATAAATGCAGGAAAATTTCTGGTGTGATAAAGGATTATATGTGTCAGAATATGACAAAGCAGCAGAAAAAAAAAAAAACTACATTTTCCACTTATGTTTACAAAAATAACAAACAAACAAGAAGTTACTTCAATACCAATCACTTTTCAGGAGTTTTGTTACGAAATAAAAGGACAGCTCATATGGAGACACTGTTTGTCCTTATTACAATTCTTTGGTTTGAATTGTCATAATTGAATTATAATGCATGGAATGGAGAATGTGAAACTGTTTGCCCCCTCTGTTGCATAGTATTACCAACCAAAATGTTTATTGGATTGTCATGAAATTCACTACACAAATCTTTTTGCAAAAATTGTGTCCAGCAAGTGTGAATTTTGCAAAAATCAGCAAAACAAATAGCATATTTTTCATAAGGGCATATTTTTTAGGTAATTCATCCCAGTTGTGTTATTAAACAAGTATATATTATTCAGTATACAGTCATATACAACCTTGTAGTACAAGTTCTTTACATGCACTAGTTTTGGCTTGATACAAGCCATCATCAGGCCTGCTCTTAAAAACCTTCATTGGATATTTGTTACTAGAAATTCCTGTTTTCAGCAATAAAAAATTTGTACTGTAAGGTTGTGTATGACTATATTGAATAATATATAAGGGCATAAATTAGATATTGCACTATTTTCTACATTTTTCATCCAATTGTGATAAAATGTTTTAGGAGATGGGCACAAACATTTATTCAGCTGTTGCAGGTTCTGTAAAAATGGGTGAAGTGAAGGCCCCACTCTACTTAGAAGCATAAATGAGATTGCAAGCATACTTTCCATGTTTGTTTCTGATTTGGGTGCAATTCTGGGTAAGGGATCTGAACAATAGTATTGTTAAGCATTTGTGTGTTTTTTGAAAATTCATTCTTCTCATTGGCATGAATGAATTTACATTAACCTGCCTACCAAGATCCTTCTCAGTATCTTCCCCTCACCCCACCACTGCTCCTGCACTCCTCATTTGGCTGAGGTGTGGAGACAGTTTCATAAATATGGTTGGGGCAATAACACTCATTATGAGTGTGGGCAGGTTACCACTACTCTATGTTTCAAAAACATCACATTTTGTCATTTTTATTGTCAGATATGATCATTGTGGCAATACTGTGGGTGAGAACCAAGAAATCCAAACAATTGATGCAGTAAAATGACACATCCAATATATTTATGTGTTGTTTATATGGGGAATTTTTCTGAACCAGAAAAATAAATAGTATATGTGGAAAAATGACATATAGAAACAGTGTTCGTTGTATAGTGATAATAAGTTGGTAGTGATGATCTCTATATTCCACATCGATGAAACAAGATGAGATACCACAGAACAATGTTGACAAATCTGAAAAGCCGTTTTGTGTTAGACTACAACACACATAGTACAAGCAAGGCCAATTGTTACAAATATATTTTATAGGAAGAGTGAGAATGGACATGTGGTATGTGATTCTTTTTTATTTAGACAGGTGAATGCAGCTACAATGTAAAAACAGAATATAAACAGAGGTTGTGTATCTTTAATTTAGGGTGAGCTTAGTGTAGAGGTTATTAGTAAAGTGTTCTAAAGAACATAAAGTGAAATGTCTCCATGCAAATGATGACACTGTAGGAAAGCTGACAAGTGACATTTTTCCTCTGAAGGTAATCAGAATGGCATGTTATGTGTCGGAAGCATGAAGAAGGAGTAGAAACTGTATCAGTGCCGCAATTGTAATTTGGTGTAGTGTGTGGATGAACATTTTGGGGTTCATTATGCCAAGAATATATACATATGTATGTTTGATACAAAGCATCACTAAAGGAACAATTGAAAAGAAACATTTAACATAAATAGAATATACATGTTTTGTCCTCATATTCATTATACAAACTGATTTTCATTAAAATCCATTGACAAGTACAGAATATCTGCTCATTGAAAAATCTTGTAATTTTCTGGCTGGTTCTTTGGTGGAAAAGTCCAGAGGAAAATGATACCACATCAGGCCATGGATAGGTTAAGCCTTTGTGTTCCTTATAAACAGGGAAATTGGGTTTGCAAGTGAGGATGTGGAGAAGGCGAATAATATCCTGGGACTGAAGAAATGAAACTGGAGAATGGACTAAATTTCCGCGTTATTGCCCGCAGAGTTTTGAACTAGAAAATATAAAGCTCAGAAAGAGTGTTTGGCTCCTGCTGTCCGTATGTACACATATAATGGGACCTGCAGAAATTATTCTTATATATTGATGATGGTGCAAGAGTAGTTGAGTAATCTTAGTGCCTGGGCTGTGGACTGGGGTTTAATTCTTGGTAGAGTGTGAGATTTTTTCCTTCATACTCCATTACTACATTAAGATTAATGGGTTTGATTCAGGCTCCTGCTGTATCACTGTGGGTAAAGGAAGGGGCTAGGTTGTGAAGGTGACCACTCACAAGTAAAGAGTGCTGCATTTGTGAATGTAAGGAGCTATGCATGTGGTTTTACATATGTCTTCATGATGTAGTGCTTAATTAACCAGAGCCTCATCTTTTCCTGTATATAATAAGTTATTTATGTATTTAATGCATTATTTTTGCTGCCTGTAAGTTTTCAGACATTCTAATTCTTCACTGTCTGACATGTAGCTACAGTAGTTCATCAATTCATTCCTGTCAAACTGAATAATGAATATAGATTGTGTGTATTTACCATGATGTTATTTTATATCACAAATACATGTGTTCATAACAAAAATAATTTTTTTAAATTTGCCATTGAACCAAATGTGCAGTAGTGTCAATCCTACCTGAAGTAGTATTGCTGTTATGATGTGAAAATGTGAAGGGGATATTTTTCCATTGGCATGACATCCATGTGAATTTTCATGAATGTTAGTAATGGACATGATGCTGTCTTAAGCCTGTATTTCAGGCTTTCGTTAAGAAAGTGGCTTAGTGTGCATGCATGTTTTGTTTAGATTGGTTGCAGCAGTGTTTTATGTCAGAAGTATAGGAATGTGTAGGACTTGAAACATGTTCAGTGATCAGATGCTTCGAAATATGTGGTAAGGAATATAATTTTCTGTGTATATTGTTTTACTGCATAAAGTGTTCAGAATTACTGGCACCTGTCAGTGTATACTAATAGATACGTGAAACTTATCTAGTTTTTAAGAGTTCAAGATGAATGTAGATAGGACTGGTAGATTAGTTAGGGGGACTTTTCTGTGCCATTAGTGTGATAATAGGGTTTGAAGTAAAGAGTTAATTGTGATCTATTATTTGAAAGCATAGGATATCTGTTATCATAGATCGTCATTTATTTTTTTCTGTTATCACCAAGTTAATATATTATACAAATAAAATTTATTCTTTCCAGCATGATCGAGCCAGAGTGATCTATAAATATGCATTACAGCATATTCCTAAGGATCGGACACAGGAGTTGTATAAAGCTTACACAATCCATGAGAAGAAATATGGTGATAGAACAGGGATAGAAGATGTTATAGTCAGCAAGAGGAAATATCAGTATGAGGAGGTAGGAAATCAAACATCTGCCGAAAGTATGACACTTTCAACCTAGATGAAAGTGACATTTATTTTGACACCTACAGTGGCTGCTTAGCTTTGTACATTTAATACATGCCCAAATTAAGCGAAAAGAAATGCTCAATGGTGCTGGTTTTTTAGTGTTTCTACTTTTTTTTATTTAGTTTAATATATTCTTTACAGGAGGTGAAAGCTAACCCAAATAATTATGATGCTTGGTTTGACTATCTGCGTTTAGTGGAAAGTGAAGGTAATCTTGAAATAATCCGTGAAACATATGAGAGAGCCATCGCCAATGTTCCTCCGACCAAAGTGAGTAACCTTATTTTACTTCCAGTGGTGTTAACGTATGTAGCAGAATATGTCTTGAGAAGGCAGACACTCATCTCTTCTCTACCCATTTTAACCCTTGGGGGACTAAATGATGACTATAGCCATTGCACATTTTGATGCTCAGGAAAGCAAAGGATGACTGAAGTCGTTGCACAGAATGTGTCAATTATTGCACATTCTTGTACAGTCCTCAGCTGACATATAGTGCTTTGATATATTAAGCTTTCTGCTCGAGTGCAAAGGCAAGTTTGTTTATAGTAATGTTTGCATCCTGCCCCATAATTCCATTTAATTCTGGCATCAAAGGGTTAATATTTTGGTCTCATTTATTCCTCCATATTCCAAGTGGCCCCTTCTCTGCATGTTATGTGACTTGACTTCTGCAAGATTTTCTTATCTATCTAATGTGTCCTGCTTGCATGCCCATTTCATTCTCTTTTATTTGGTTACCCTAATGATGTATGGTGAAGAGAAAAAATTGTTTTACTGTTAGGTTTAGAGAGAAGTTGCACACTGGATATTCCTCCAACCACCTCTTTCTCAGTCTCTGTTCTTCCTCTAATGTGAATGACAGAGTTTCATACCAGTAGAAGTACAAAGGTTTTGTGAATATGCTGATAGATAGAAAACTGAGTGTGAATAATTTTGATTAGTTTGTCTCACATATTTGAACTCTGCTACACTTTTTAATTGTTTATTATGAGGGATCTTCAAAAACTTCCACACTTTTTTTTTCTGGCAGTCAGTGGTACGAGGTAAACCTTCGAGAGTTGGCAACACTAACTGGTTATGTGACATGCCAGCACACTGATTGTCTCTATGTTGCTTTCAGTGTGTGAGTTGCTATTGAGCAGGGAACATGGCTGCACCATTTACGTTTCACAAAGGAAGAACAGAGATCTGTTGTACTTTTTTATGGGCAGAAGGTGTGCAAGGTGCTGAACTTCACACACATTAATGTGCCCAGTATGGGGACCAGGCTCATTTTGGGAGAAGTATATACTTATGGGTAGAAATGTTCAAGAAGGCCAGACAAGACTGAGTGGTGTAGAGTGCCCAGGATCCCCCTCAACATTCTCCAGCTTTGAGAAACTTCAAGAAGCCAGAACCATGGTTCTAGAGGATAGAAGAGCTACTGTTGCAGAAGTTGCACAGAAATTAAGCATTTGTCAAGGGTAAGCATATTCAATAGTGTATGCCAGGCATGGGTGAAAGAGGGGTGCCCAGGCAATTGATAGAAGAGCATCTGTGCTGTCATAAAGACATCTGCTGCCATCAGTTGTAACATTGCAACGAAGGTGAGAACTTCTTAAATCACATTGCCATGTGGGATGAGACTTGCATTCATTATTATGAACCTAAGAGCACATGACAGAGCATGCTGCGCATGTTCTGTTTCTAAGAAGTTCATATTGTGGCCTCCAGCTGGCAGGCTTATACTAACATTGTTTTGGGATTCCCAAGGCACTATCCCTGAACATTATCTGCAAGTACAATATATACATGGGATCAGTGTTGTATAAAGATTTTACAATTGGTACTGTATTGGAATATATCTTGGAGTGAGTGTACATACATGTTGTAACTCACTATTCTTCCCCACAATTATCTTTAGTAAACAAGGACAGCGTTCCCAAAAACAGTGAAAATTACAGTGAAATTTTTACACACGATGTGGGAAGAGTACCGAGGGTGGCAAGATGAATATTTGTATTTGGAAATAACATATTTTGAAGTGTAAGTTTGTGTATATACCACTGTAGGAAAAACACCTCATCGCTCTTCCACTTTCTACATTGGAAGTCAGTCTGTGCTGGACGTTGGTCCACCAAGATCCAGCCCTACCCCAGCCAAGGCAATCAGCACAACCACGTTCAAGGGTCATTTGTATTCATGTAATAAACACTTTGTTTAGTAGTCTTCACTTCTTGTCTTAACCAAGGGATTAAATCCAAGGCTCTAGCAAATCAGCATCTATGATACGATTAGCTGATCCTGGGCCATGCCGAGATACAACATAAATTTTCTGGTATCAGTTGTGGGGTTTCCTTGGCATTTGCATAGTGTTTGGTTCAGATGACTGGAAGTTGGAGCTAAGAAGATATACAACGAAGAACCAAGGACTGTTTGGTGGAAGGAATTGGTAAGATCAAACCAGTTACATGAAATAACAGCAGCATCATCAACTGCCATACTGTAAGACATCAGTGTTAACATACTGCCCAAGGATACCACACAATATTCAGTAGAAGAAAGAAAACTACAACCACAGCAAGGGTAGAACTAGCCAGTACTACAAAATTCCAGCTTGAAGGAGAAAGTGATTAAAATGGAACAACACAGCAAGGCACCTCTCAACCCTCCGAGTGACTGCATACTTTTTGATCAGGACTGGCAGTAGCACTGGAATTGAAGTCCAACAACTTTACATAAGGAACACACACAGGATGAGTCTTTGCTCATTATCTGTGACCCTAACACCCACAAGTACTGAAACTCAGGTTGCAGAAACCAATAATCTCACAGCATGTCTGGGGTATGTATGTGTGGAAGAGGCTTCACAGTTGATTCTGTCATTTCAAAGGAAATAATAGTGAAGTATTGGCATTTATAGGAAATGTAGATACAGCATTTTCAGTGATTATTTCAAACCAAGAAGACATATTCTGTAAGTTTGTTTTGACCCACATAAGTGGAGAGCCCAGAATGGAAATCCGGACTGAAAAGATGAAAAAGTGTCAGAATTCAGACACTGGTATCTGTGTTTCATGCAGCAGCACTGTTAAACTGCAGTGAAGGAGCGAGAGAGGGGATACTAAACCTAGGTTCAGGAACATAAGCTTTGTACAGGGTCTGTCATCAGATCACATCCGGATGTTAGTCAGGAATCGAAACTAAAGCATTTTTGATGATATTGCAGAAACTGCCTTTGTAGAAGAGAGTGTGCCAGTATCTAAGCAGGATAGATGTGGGAGTGAAGGGGGCATATTGAGTAAGTGTAATTTTTGTGGCGAAATAAGCCATGTTAGTAGTAGATGTCATGTCTGAGATAGAAAGGAAGCCCAAGTAAACCCAGTATCAGTCGAAGGAACAGGCGATATCAAAATCTTTACTTGCTATGATGCAGAGAAAGAGGACATATTGCCAGAAACTGTAAGAAGTCGCCAAAACAAAAAGCAAAATTTGGTAATGGGAAACTTGAGGGAAACAGGAGAGGACTGTTGCAGAGCAGCTGCCCAACAATCGGTTCCACTCAGTAGGCTGTGTTTGGAAATGAATGCTGTAAATGTGTTAATTTAGATCCAGATATGAATACCGGAACTAAACTGTACTTGCTGTCGGACAGCAGAGCAGATATTGGTCTGTTGAAAAGTAAGAATTCGCTGGGAACAATGAAATTTGAACCCAGGGAAAAGATCAGAGTAAAAAATGTTGTTGGTACCATAATAGAGACACATGGAAGCATAAAAGCCACAGTAAGAGAAGGGCAACTAGAAGTTCCGTTCACTTACCAATTAGTAAGCAACCAAGTAGACATTCAGGGTGATGGAATTCTAGGATGAGATTTCTTCCGTCAGATACAGGCACAGATATGTTATGAGAGTCGAATCCTGATGTTTAAGTGTGGAGGAGCCTCGATAAAGAGAAGGTCGATTAGGGATCAGATAGATAGGGATGACCTGACAGGGGTATAAGAAAGATAACACTGCCAAGGAGGTGAGAAGTAATAGTGGAACTACCAGTTCTTACAGCCGCCACACTCACTGTGAAGGGTAATAAGTACATTCTGACTTTCCAGGATGACCTAAGTAAATATGTTTTAGGAGTTCCCATACATCAGCAAGACAAGGAGACATTGGTGAGGGAATTTGTACTGCATATAATTTTAAAACATGGTACCCCATGTGTAATATAAAGTGACCAGGGTTCTAATTTCCTTAGTGAGGTTTTTAAGAATACGTGTAAGCTACTCAGTATAAAGAAAATTCAGTCCACTGCATTCCATCCTGAATCACAAAGAAACCTTGAGAGGAGTCATTGTATGCCAGCGGAATACTTGAGACACTATATAAAGGAGAGACAAGGTAAATGCTACTACCAAAAGGGAATGTAAATTGCAGAAAGCACATTTAAATAGGCTGAAACCGTTTTACTAACAGCATTGCCAGACTTTGGGGGCAGACAAAATTAATGCATGAGGATGAGTACTTCATTTGTTAGACTGACGTTACATCACAACAGATACATTTGTTCCCTTTGAGACAGGATCCATACAGATATGTTTAACTTTATGGATGTTATATATCCAAAGTTTGATCTTCAGTGCAGAGGATTTAGGGTCTGCTGCGGAGAGCTGTAACGAATCGCCGGGCGTCTACTTTGAAAACAAGGGACAAGCATCCTTATACAATATGAAGTGTAAATTTTAAGTCAATGACAAATCAAATTAATACATAGAACAGTATTTTAGCCATATTAACAAACTGTGTCATAAAGTGGACATCGAGTATTAGGAAGAATGTATCCATTTTTATGACATTGCAAAGGATAAACTATGGCAGGTACGGAATACTGAGAAATTACTACTTGACTTAATTGAGCGCAAATATGTTGGAAATTGAGTAAAAAGAGGAATGTTTAATTTCATAGGTGAAGTTAGTAATCTACTTTCTGGAACAATGGATAATGATGATGCACAATACTATAATGAACAGATAAAACGTTTTGAGCAAAATTCAGGAAGTCTGACAGACCTTGATTTCAAACTTTCGCCATGTTCTGAATATAGTATTTTTTCTTTTGGGTAATTCCCTGGTGTCTCAATTTTATATGCCAACGTTTTGGAACACTCTATCTGTTCCGTCTTCATAGGCAGGTGGATGAAGTGTGACTGGTGGACATAAAAGCTGGGGTATTTATACAGGAAGGTTTTGACTGGAAATTTTGCAGAACCAATCGCAGGAGGGTGGCAGGTAGGGGGCGGTTCAGAGGTAGAACAGTTTGTGGAGGGGTGAGGTATATGAGGCGCGTGTCAGGGAGAGGTCCAACTATTGTGTAGTAGGTGGCTGTCTCCTTTCCTTGATTTTATGTAAAAGTGGTTTCCAGGATTTGCTTAGGGTCAGGCCATCTTCTCTGTTTATGTTATGTGGATGCATTTCAATTTCAGTTGCTTCCCTGGTAAGACGATCCATGTATCCGGTTTTTGCAGAAGCAGTTTAGTGTCTTGTATTCTGATGATGTGGTCATGGTTGAAGCTGTGTTCACCTACTGCTGATTTGTCAGGTTGAGCCAGTCTTATATGTCTATCATGCTCTTTAATTCGGAGGTGGATGGACCGACCACTCTGTCCAATATAAACCTTGCCGCATTCACAAGCGATCCTGTATGTGCCCGGTGTTCTTAATCCTAGTGCATCCTTGACTGGTGGCAGGTAGCTGGATATTTTCTCGGGGTGGTAGTGCGACTTTTTGATATTATGTTTGGCCAACATTCTGCTGAGTCGGCCGTATGTAGTCTGGGTGTACGGTATTATGCCGTGGAGGTGGGTTTATCCTTGGACTTGGTGGTCCATGTTGCAGGTTTCGTGGCTCTTCGTATGTGTTGATGGCTGTGTCCATTTTCCTTGAAGACGGTGGTGAGGAATTCCAGTTCTTGTTCAAGGGAATCTTGGTCACAGAGAGCTTTTGCTCTGTGTATCAGGGAGTAGAGGACTGATTGTTGGCTGGATGGTGGTGTGAATTCTGGTGTAGGTAGAGATTGGTGTGGGTGGGTTTCCGGTACACTTTGTGCCCTAGGGAGCCATCCGTCTTTCTGTATATGTCGATATCCATATACAGAAAGACAGACGGCTCCCTAGGGCACAAAGTGTACCGGAAACCCACCCACACCAATCTCTACCTACACCAACCACAATTCCCACCACCATCCAGCCAACAAACAATCAGTCCTCTCCTCCCTGCATAGCTTTCTGTGTATAATTCCTGCCCTCTTCATGCAATAATGTTCATTAATATATTTAAATTATGTCAATGATAGGAATGAAAAAAGCCAGCTCTTGGTCTTTGTTGGTATTAATTAAAATTTTAAACAGAAGTTCTCCATATTTTCATTGTTATACCATGCATGTTGTCAAGTCACTCAATTATTTTACCAACCACTGCACATATATAAATTTATAAAATTTACACATTAAAAACGCTCCGACATGTTTCAGTCCTAGGACCATCATCAGGAAGCTATATCGTCCTTGCCAAAGTTACACTATTAAAAGTCATATTAATTTCACTATTCCATTTGGGTATTGTGGCA
>Ga0123352_10004827_pt1 | contig 20028 bp, 8 predicted proteins | sample TergutLab28metaG_FD_89700 | JGI IMG/M metagenome (GOLD analysis project Ga0123352, IMG submission 89700) | Labiotermes labralis P1 segment gut microbial communities from Petit-Saut dam, French Guiana - Lab288 P1 | ecosystem: Host-associated > Arthropoda: Insects > Digestive system > Gut ...
TTCAGGAGCTTGCGACTACTTGGTGCGTTATTGTGTAGGCTGTATTGTGCTGTAATGATATTACAGCACAATACAGCCTACACAATAACGCACCAAGTAGTCGCAAGCTCCTGAAGATGGATGTATTAACATCCGAAACATGTTGAGCAGTAAACTGACATAATAAAGCAAGTGTCATCAAAGCTGGTCTACCTTTATTCAAATATCAAGATGATGCACGGTCCAATACGCATAATGAAATATATAAAATTTGTGATAACACAGTAAATATGCTTCAGAATAGAAACATAAATGAAATTTTATTAAGATTGGTCCTTGCAAATGCTGCACCTTACTTGGATTTTCTAGATCAAATAGTCCTTGCAAATGCATCCACATCACTGACAACATTTCTAATTTATTTTTCTGTCCTTGGCTGTTAGACAAACAGTAACTTTCCATGCCATCTTCCACCATTTACTTCTCAAATGTAGGAGAAGCTGGATTTAGCTGGCCACATCACTCTGTATGTTTGTTGAAGTTTCCACTATCAGCCCTTCTCTTACATGTGGTTATAGCATTTCTTCTCCCACAGAAAGCAGAAAGAGATATCTTCAATAATTTTTTTTTTGTTAGTGGTGAGGACAGTTCAGCATACGCAGCATCAAAGTATTTACATAACCAACATACATCAAATTCTTGTATATGCATATCCCTTAACAAGCTTGTCCGAAAAATCAACCCTACCTTTGCAAGCATTAGGGTGCATAACAATTTCAAGTTTTAAGTCTTTTCCCTCATCCAGGCATGCTGTGTCACGATGCTGTGACAAAAGGATGGAAGTCTTGTACCTTGCTGGTATATATGATACCAATGTTACATCACTGATATAACTGAAGATGGAAGAACAGACCTCTCATTGTCTTCCACCAAAAAATAACAATTGTACATCAGGTTTGTTCTTACTTACTGTGCCAACCAATGTCATAATCTTAGTCAAAAGGAAATATATTAGTTCACAAACTCTAAAGCAATTATGTGTGGTAACACCTTGTCTTGTTCCATGCATGCAACAGAATGTATCTCTGATAACTCACAGGCCCTGCTTATTCGGTCTTACTCCATCAGTCTTTCCAGCATATACTTGCATGTTCTGGTGACCAACATGTGACTGCAAAAATGAGCTCATTATGCAATAAGCTGTGCTGTAGAGTTACTACTGACCTTGCAATATTATATGCTGGATGACCAACATATACATTACACTTCAGTAAAAAAATATTTGAAACATATTTTACTAACATGGGTGTAAAACTGTCCAGAGTAGCAAAAACACAGCATACTAAGAAACAATATGAGCACTGCATAACAACAATTTTGTCAGGAGGACTTCAAAAAATTAACAGAAAAATTGGTAAGTTTCTTACTCTACACCAAGAACTGCTGAAGCAAAAATCAAGCCTGGGTACATTTTGCACCGGGTCAGTAACCCAAGGGTTTAAACAACAGGCATGTACTCCACATTCACATGGCATGTTGCCTAAGAACACATCACTGCATAGTCACCACAAAATCTTCAAATCACAAACAATATGATTAGCTTTGCTCCAATGCCATACAATCACAGCATGTGACAGTGTTCTTAAATAACACACCTAGAAATGATAACCTGCGCAACAGTATACTGTTATTTGCATTAAACAAACATACAGGCCAATGTGGTGTGTCAAACTCTTCAAACTGTGCTGGGAATACTAGTAAACTCCAACTTAGAACATACTTTCATTCAGATAGTATTCTAAACTGTCATAAATGTGGACATATAATTCATGGCATTCAATTTTAGCATTGATATGGATGAAGGAGGTGTAATGAGGTGGTGAAATTAATAATTAATGTCAAGTAGATGATATACATATATAAACCAAATCTTAACAATTTATGACTTATTTCTTCATATAAACAATAAAAAAATTTTGTAACAGAAAAAGCTTTGAAGACCTAAAAACAAATAGAAAGGTGCAGACTGGATTTATCTAGCTCAGCACTGGAATCAGCAGTGAACTGTAATTAACATACTAATGAACTTTCAAATTCCATAAAATGCATGGACTATCCTGACTAGCTGAGGAACTATTCATAAGCACCTCATGAAAGACTCTTATCCATAGAGGTCACTAATGGAAGACAGGCAACAAAAATTCTGATGCAGATAACTCTCTCCAGGGATGTCACACTGTTAGTCACAGCCACAACCATAAGAACCTCAAATATCACAAACATACTGATGCAAAATAACCGCTACATTTCTGTCTATAAACTGGAATTATCCTTTGTTATGGTGCACTGACTGCAATATACTTGCCATCTACCTACTACATAACCTGCTCTACAGCACTACCATCTGTGGGATAAAACGGAATCAGCCTTTGGTGAAATGTTCACCAATGGTGGCATATGTCTACTGTGTTCATCTAAAGTTATCAGCAGACAGTCCAGTTAATCACATAAAAACTTTCAGTTCCCTACACTGTTGTCAGAAAAATATTAGGCAAACTTGCATACTTTAAAGCCTAAAAATACCTGCAACACAAAAGGCCACACACCCACAAAAAATATCCAGCAATTGAGAACAGCTCTATCCAATATGCAAAACTGACTAGGTGCCCCCCCCCCCTTTATTCAGGTAGAGGAAATGGATCCAGTTTCTACAAGAGTGTCCAGTTTTTGTATTTTTAAACAAGGAATGATGGACAACGTTCAAAAGCTGAGTGCTTCTAACACCTTATACTTAGGCTTCAAATTACAATAAAGCTACATGAACATTCTACTCACACAAGGGAAGTCAGAAATGGTTCCACTAAATGACCACGGTGATACATTGTCTGCAACCAGATTTTTATCCATAATCCCACCACACATAACTTGCTCATCCTGCTCACACTGAAAACAAAGTAATGAAGTTAACAGTCCTACAGTCAACGCCTGTGGAACCCTCTTTGCTCAGGCACAATAAAGAGTATCACTACTGACACGTGAACAAAGCGCTCATGCGGTTAAATTATTTACCAATAACGCTGTCAGTAATTCATACTACATACACTTAAAATATCTAATGCTGTAAATGCCAATCAAAGCAATGAATTAACCTGCACTCTAAGGTATAAATGGTCACATTATTTAAAGTGGAGCGTATGATATTTTGACTCAAACTGTCGCGAAATTTACACACGCATATTGCATTAACGTAGTTCATGCCCCTAATTATGGTAATAAATACCCTACTAGAGCATGCAATTCTACACAAACAACATTTCGACCCCTCTCTTGGGTATTTACCGTACATGCCACCTAGCTGACAGCTGAGACCAAATACGTAAGCCGCCCACGTCACTACTAAAATTCTTGACTCACAGCTGCACTTCACTATTAAAAGCACCAAGCTACACTATTATTAAAGCAAAACGGTGTAATAAATCACAAAACAGTTACTACAGTTAACCATATTTACCTAAATAGACAGAAGAATAAAGCAGTAACTCGGAACTTTGGTACAGTCGTATCGCCATTGGTTACAAAATGACATATTAAATAATTCCTATAAGGTTACATGAAAGTCAACACACAAAAATATACATAACTTTATACCTTTCGAATCGCGATTTTGTTCGTTTCCAATAGTTCACCTAAGCCATGGATTTCAGACAGAGCCATTTAGAATTCACCTGCATACTTCATGCTACAACTTTTCCAGATCGCAGGTGTAGAATGAATGGGCTCTTCAAATTAGCATGTTCACCCCCTTCTGCCTTTGTAGGAAATAATTGCAGTATACCGACACATTTATAATGTGAAATAAATGTTCGCAAGAACAATTCGATTAAATGTGTCTGAATTATTATTTCAAATCACTTCTTTTAAGAGGTCATATGAAGCAGCACTTATGTGCAACAAATCCAACCAAGCATCTCGTTTGTACGACTTGGAACATTCCAATCTCAGTACAGGTTCCGTATTCCGTACTAGATAGCAGCTCAGAACTCTGATCCATGCACGAAATACACAAGTAATCGGTGGGTGTTCACGGATTACATTTACAGTACGAACAGTTGTATGTAGAATGTTTATAAGCAGTCAGAAAGGCCGCAAATGTGTTCGGCAGTTTTCCTTTCGGCAAGTCGTGTATATTATGTAGTTCCAGTATATGCATGTAAACGTGTCCTGTTAAGCGTAAATTCCCTCCGCATTACACTATAAATGTGCAGAATTAAGCTAAAGGTGTCGGATACACTTATTTCTGTATCTCGTTTCAAAGTAGGCATGCCCAAGCTTGTATATTGTGCAGCCAACTCTAGCAAGATTTGGTCTGCCTGCGGGCAACATGAAATTGAATACAGGGTCGAGAAGGAAAAAGTATGTTCATAATCTACCTGTGTATTTTCTTATATACAAAACGAAAGGAAAGCAGTGATTATTGACAATGTAGGAAGTTTTTTTAATGTAATTCTACGTAGGTTAGGATGTCGTTAGTTTTAGCATATTTTCATACAGTGAATTAATAATGTAATGTACGCTTCCGTAAGCGAAGAGCTCACACTTATAATTTTCCCCCATTTCAGACGTCTTCTCGGACAACATCGGGCTGAGGGGACCTGTTTTCAGCTTCAGTTCTCGTAACGTTGTTTGATACCGTACACGGATCCACCATATACCTCAATTATACGGCTGTAGATAATCGCCAACCAAGTGCATTATGGGTCTATTGAGCACGCCCGTTTCTTATTTCTTTGGGTAACACATATTCTGATTGAACTGCCTTATATCATATATCTTTCATGGAGTTGGGTCACTTGTTAACCCATTCTGGTCCCACGCATCTAGAAGCCTCTTCAAACGTCTACCATGATTCCTTCAGCCAGTTGAGGAGTAGTATTTCATTACCCTGGGTAATCTATTTTGAGGCATTCTATTTACATTTTGTATCCAGCTTGTATTCCAGTAATTTGTCCAAAATTGGTGTTATTTTTAACTCACAATTTGTGCATTTGTATAAGGGGTAGTGATGCGTAATACTATAGCCTATCCTACGCAACAGTCTTCCTCACCTTCTTGTGGTATACTCTGTTCTCACAAATGAGGAAATGACTGAGTCACAGCAGTCTAACTGTTTCACCAGGAATGAAGGAAATGCCATCCCTAAACATGCCAGTCCAGGGGCTAAAGGTAGCAATCCTACCACTGGACTTAGCCTGCTTTGGACCTGTAACCCATTCAGGGGAAATTTTAACCACTGGCAAGTCTCACGGAAAGAAGCCTTATTATATGTTTAACCATAAAAGGAAAGATTTTTATTTTAAGTGTGTTATTGAATGACACTGTTAATTGCTCAAGATTACATAGTTTTGATAACGAATGAATGAATGAATAAATAAATGAGTGAGTATGCAGTACTGATGAAATGATACAAATGGAAAACCAATGTACTTGGAGGAAAACCTGTCCCATTGCCACTTTGTTCAACGAAAAATACCACATGGGCTGACCTGTAAGTGAAACTGGGCCTGTGTGGTGAGAGGCACAAGGACAGCCTGTTGCCATACTGTTCCTTTAAGGTCCATTTTGATATTATCCTCCCCTAGGCCTTCCAAATTGTCTCCTCATAAAAATCCTGTATGACTTTCTTCAAGTGCCACAAAACCAAATCCCTTTGAAATCATACTACTACAGACCACACGGAAGAAGAAAAATTGGAAGAGAGGAGAAATGTTGGAGAGAGCTGTTATAACTTTGGAGACAGAACAGATCAAATGGTCAAATCCTTGATGTTTTTGATGATGATGATGATGACTTTCTTGCAAGTATGTGCCACTTGCCTCACCAAACTCACCTTCCATGACGTGAATACCCCAATATGTGATGAGAAGTACAAATCATGAACATTATTATACACTTTTTACAGCCTCCAGTTCTATGCATCCTCTTAGACGCAAATATCTTCCGTGGCACACTATTCTCAAACACTGTTAGCCCGTGTTATTACCTTAATGTGAAAGGCCAGGTTTCACTCCCATGTAAAACAGCAGGCAAAATTTTATTTTTTATTTAGTAAACAGGAAGATAGAAGATTCTGGACCAAATATCAGTAGGCATTCCCTGTATTTATTTAATGTGCTGATAACTTCCTTGTGCAAGGAGTTTTGATTTGTTAATGTCATTCTAAAATATTTGAACTTTGCCACATTTTCAAAGGATTTATTAGTTATCTTTATGTTGTGATTGTATCCTGTATTCTGTTGAGAAGATGTAAACATATTTTTATTTTCTTCAGCATTTCTGCACCAACCTCCTCATTATTGTGAATAAAGCTTCTATTTAAGTATTTATGTTTTTGTCCAGTAGCCACTTAGACCAGAAGCTGATGTGCCCCATTCAGTTTCAGTCCTTCCTGTTATATTTAAACCTTCCTAATGGCATATGCTAGGGCAAAATTGAGAATCAGTGACCATTCTGAATAGGAAAGGTATCAGACAAATGTTTGTCTATCCAGATTATACTGCAGGTCTTAACACATCTTAATTACCAGTTTCACCTGTATATCAAATGCAGTGAGAATATTCTACAAAACCTCTCTCCTGACTGAATGCTACATTGTAGTCCAATTTTTTCTTCAATATTTGGTGAACACAGAATATCTAATAAGTAAGTGCTCTAGTACTTTCATATATGTATGAAATTAACCTTGACAGAAGAATGTAATATACAATTTTGTATGTAGTTCATGGCAGTGAAGTACCTCAAAAATTACTAGTCACCTTACAAATGTAATTCCATGGAGCATAGTCCCTCTTGAGAGGCTAATAGTTCATTGCATAGTCTAGAAATTCCCTTCATACTATGGAACCTGAAGGATCATTACCATTTACTTGAAATAACCAACACAGTACACAGATGCATAAAATATATAACATTACTGTTACTATTTATCCTTACATGTTTCAGCCATTTTAGCATGACTTCAGGAAGGTTCTGAGGACTCTTGACTACAAGGGAATATGTACATACAAACACACATTCCATTGATCCATCAGTCTGCCATATGACATGTAGATATGAAACAAGTTATAATACTGTGAAAACATGATTGTATAAAACAGTTACAAGTCCTCTGTCAGAAACATGTAGACAAAAGTACGATTACAAAAATTCTTTATTATGTCAATAAATATATATTTAATGTCGATAATTTAAATATTCTTTACCTGAATAAAAGAACTCAACAATTAAAAGCATTTTCAAGGCCAATATAAAATGCTTCTTGTGCTTTACTTATTCTGCAGTGGATTCTGGTAATGGTTATGCTTACATAATACACACCCCCTCTGATATGATTGTAGTTGTACTTTCTTTTTTCTACTGATAATGTGAGCTGAAAAGTTCAAAGTGAAATATTCTAAATTATGTACTAAAAAGTCATTGAAGATTGTATATATTGAGAAGGTAGGGTTAGTGTTCCCATTGCTTTGCATATAGGTTTACATGAAATTCTGGATTTAGTTTCCGTTATAATTGTCACATTTTTCTTTTGTAACTGGAAGACTATTTTGCTATCTGTTGAGTTGCTTCAGAATATAATTCCATATTTTGTTACTGAATGGAAGTTGGCAAAGTCTATCATTTTAAGTGTTTATTACAATGGATACACAAATCTGACTGCATAAGAGGTAGTATTTGTTCAATATGAGTCTTCCAATCCTTATGTTTGCCATTCCCAAACTAAGAAATTTTATATTTGTTACTTCTTTGATTTATATGGCTTTGCAGAGAATTTGAAATGAATCTTCTTGGATTTGGTTTAAATTAAATTTTATTGCAAACCTTATTTATATTCAGGGATAATATGTTTACTGAAAATCATTTATTCATGATCTGGTATAGATGCAGATGATCCAATTTGCAAGTCATCAGTGATTAGTACACTTGTCTCATCAACAAACAACAGAGGTTTAGAGCAGGTATTTATCCCAAGAGAAGATCATTAATGTGTATTATGAATAACAAAGGTCCTAAAATTGATCCCTGGGAAAACACACGTTTTATTGCTTCCCAGCTTGATTAAGATATATGCTGCTGACTTTGAGGTATTACTTCAACCACCTGCTTCCTGTTTATGAGATAGTATTTGAACCACTGAGTAGTACATTCTACTCTATGTTAAAGTTACTCAATTATTAATAACCTCTCTTCATGCAGGTTAGCACTCTTGCTCTAGTAAATGTTGTTTTGTTAATATCTTCAAAATAATGATTATGTATCTCAGGCAATTCCTATATACAGGGTGATTAAAAAAGATGGACTCAATTGAACAGTAAACAGTGCCTCAACACACGCCAGACAGTTGGTTGCGGTATTCCAAGTTCTCTGCCCGCTCTACGGGTTGAGTTGTGTGGGCTACACTCAAAACTCTCTTGAATTCGTCTCACATTCTCCTGTGATACACGTGGTCAGCCAGAGCTTTTGTCTTTACACAGACAGCCTATTTGCTCAAATTGGTGATTCCAACGACAAATGCCCTTCCTCGTTGGAGGTTGAATGTTGAAACGAAGACAAAGCACACACTGCACAGCAGTCGCCGACTCAGTTTTAATGAACTCACGAAAGCCGAAAATCTTGTGCTGCGTGGTAGCCATTTTGCTCTCAATTGATGCTGCTGCACAGTCGTGCGCTAGGCGAGCGCTCTAGCGGTGGTATTTGAAAATTTAGGACCTCCTCTTTCAAATGTTATGTACATCATTCACATACCTTGTATAATTCAGGAAATATTGATATACGAAATTGAGTCCATCTTTTTGAATCACGCTGTATATTTTGTTGTCACTTCTATAAAGTTTATCACCATGTTCACAAAAGCCTGTCACCTATCCCTACCTGAGCCAGATAAATGTAATCTATGCCTAGGTCTCAAAGTGTTATCTTTCCTTCAGGTTTCTCCCCGAAAACTGTGCATTTTTCTTCTTCCCCAAATATGCCACATGCCCTGCCCATCTTATTCTGCTTCATTTGATTGCCCAAATAATATTTGGTGAAAATAAATCAAGAAGCTTCTCTTTTTATGCAGTTTTCTCCAGTCTCCTTAAACTACCTCTGTCTGAGGCCCAGATGTCTTCCCTAGCCCCCATATTCTGGAACAACCTCAGCCAATGTTCTTCCCTTAATGTACAAGACCAAGCTTCACACCCATACAAAACAGGAAAAATTATATTTCTTTGTACTTTAATCTGAATGTTTTTAGGTAGCAAAGGGGAAGACAAAAGATATTGGAAAAAACGGTAGCAGACATTTCCCAAATTTAATTTGCTTTTACTTGCTTCAACTATGCAGTTGTGAGTACATTTTATAGATATATGAAAAAGTCCATGTATGACCAAAAAGTCAACTTTATTATGGATTAGGATTACAAAATTTGAACAAAAGAAATTATGCAACAGCTTCAGCACACAATGTGTTTGTTCTTTGTAAGTAACAACTAACAATATATAATAAATGTTGTAAACAGAAAATAAAGGTAAATGTAAATTATGAATTTATAGGTCAAGAACTACTTCCACACAACACATTTCGTGCATCAGATGACTGGTTAATAATAAAATAAAAATGTAATTATAATAATAATAATAATTGGGAGTGGCTGGGTACAAGTGGTGAAGGTTGGTACCTCCCAATCACAGCTTAATATTGTGGAAGTTTTTTTATTTACCTATGCTGTTTCAACTACGCAGGTAATGTAACATCACACTGCTGGAAGATTTGAAAATGTAAGCTGAGAAGATCATGACGCATTTTAAGATGCTTAAGCAAATTTTATAATCCATCATTCAGTGGTAATATTTGTAATACATGGGAAAAACTTGTTCTGTAACTGCAAAGAACATTTAGTGTGTTATTCCTAAACTAAGTATAAACATTACCTTCATCACAAGGTTATTAGGTGAAATCGCTCCTTTTCTCCATATGCTAGGTCTACCACACCTTGCGTCTACTGGCTTGATTGGAATCTTGCTTGAAATTTTATCCAGGTATGTGACATGACTAATTACCCAACAATTCGGTCTCAGAACAAATCACAGGTCAGTGAATACGCATTATCAACCGCAACAGTTGGTAGTATTCTGAAAGTACAAACTGCCGCATATTAGCTGATTATTTGTAATTTTCTATTGAGAACACATACTGAAAATGTTTTTAGTACAAAGCTGATGTGTTGGAACCTGTTGCTGATTTACAACCAAGGCATATAAGCCTGCATCCACTAATAGTGATTTATATGGTGTGAATTATTTCTCATGTTTTGAGCAAGGGTTTGCAACACAGATGTGCTGACGACTCTTTATTCTTTTATTTGGTTCATAGTGGCTGAACAATCTACTGTCATGTTTAGTGGACTTTAACTTACAATGCTCACTTTTGTTTGTAAAGTTTTGGTAGGGTAATTACGATCACACAGTCTACAAATTCTCAATTTTTTAATGACACCTTAAATCATGTAACAATATCACTGTATATGGGGTTGAGAACATTTCCATCTGTGTTGGTCCCAATTTTGTAGTTAAGAAAAGCGGGTATCATAGTGTCATTCAAAGCAGCCTAAATTTCTCTCATTCCCTCCAAATCATAAAGTCATGAATGTACATGCTGTCACACGACAAACTAATACCAGAGCACTGCCTGTTAAATAGTAGTCCTCATTCCCATTCAGTCTGATTTGTGGATTAAAGTAACATGCAGCAATGCTGCTGTTCTAGGAGAATCCGATTGTGTCCATAGAAAGCTATCAGGATGAATCTTCACCAAACCTGTTTTAACTGTGCCGATAACTGAATACCAGTAGTACAATACTTGTAACATATTTAATGATTTATTCACTTTAACGATTGCAGTAGACACCAAAATGAGAATTCATACTGTCTCATTCACACATTTTCATGTTTTAACAAACTGCAATTAGACAACAGAAGTAAAACATCACTTCATTTTTGTACTTGCCTGCAGAAAACAGCTTCCTTTGCCTAAGCCTACACTCCATATATTCAGCTACATTCAAGACATCCAAGTGGCCAACACCACAGAAGCAGTTCCACACAAATGCTATAACATGCTGCAAGGAATGTTTCAGTTGTTAGATTTACATTGGACATCCCCAATGTGATTCCTTCACCAAAGAAAACAAACTAATCACACAGGATAGATCCAGGGATGAGGAGGGTTTGCCAGCACCTCACAATTCCAGATTCACAAAAGTGTCCCATACTGAGATGGGGACATGGTGAGGCACAGTTGTTGACAATAATTATGCCAAATTCCAGCAAATTTGACTTTTCACACACAGTGTGATCATTGCACCTTATCACTTAATATGTTCTTTCAACAGTGATACAAGTTAGCACTAGATGATCAACTATAAATATCAGCAGCACGAAGAACATGACGTACATCACTTCTGGAGCCAGATGATGCTCTTTTTACAAAGAATATCTTTATCACAATAAGCAGAGGGTTTTAAATGAGTCAAAACACAACTAAGTTTGTTAGATGTTATTATTTTAAACTGACGACATGTTTCGGCCCCTGCTCTGGGCCATCTTCAGGTCACAAAAGTATTTATTCGAGGAAACTATACAGTATAAGTCATAAAATATATCAATCTAAAATTCAACAAAATCTCATTGTTGTTCAGTATTCTAATGCTGTTCATGACTAGGTTAAGACCAGGATATGAACAGCATTAGAATACTGAACAACGAGATCTCACTGAATTTTAGATTGACATATTTTACGACTTATACTGTATAGTTTCATTATATAAATACTTTTGTGACCTGAAGATGGCCCAGAGCAGGGGCCTAAACATGTCGTCAGTTTAAAATGATAACGTCTAACAAAATGAGTTGTGTTTTGACTCATTTAAAACCCTCTCCTTATTGTATTACTAAACACAATAGGGATGAGGCATCTAAAGACTATCTTTATCGTTGACCTGAGGACTTCAGAAGTCTTGAACTTTGGTATTTCAGCCTCTGAAGATGAGACTGCTAAGGTGTTTAAAAACAATGGGCACCAATTACCCAGCGATATTGCATCATATCCCAGAAAAATAGAGATCTCAATTGTAATTACATGTAGCAAGTTTTGAGGCTTATATTCTTTTTTTTTTTTTTGATATGACCCTGCATCACCAGGTAATTGGTTCTCAACATTTCAAGGAATGTGGTGCTTAGAGAATTTCAGGAACTGATTATGCACAGCTTCATATCCTAGAACAGAATCCTAATTATACATTATTTTTAAAATAACCATAACCACATATATTCCAATCTAAAATTAATAATGACAAATATCATATGGACTGTTACAGGTATTTTACTAGGCAGAAATATAGAGCCTTATGTCATTATGGATGAATGTGCCAGTAGAGGCTGGTGTTTGCACGTAGTACATGGTATGAATATTACTGAATGGTTTAGAGTAAATTACAGTATTTAAGTAAAGACATTTTCTTTCATTAAATGCTAATTGTAACTGGTAAAAAACTGGAAAATCAACTTTACAGTGTACCAGGGACAGTCTTTCCTTTTCAGATAAAAACTGACACACAAACACACATGCACAATCCTCCCCACCACACACTCACACGGTAAAAAACGAACAAAACCTATGCATAACTATACTATCCTCTCATGTTATGATTTATAGCATACAGTATAAACTTGTGTATCAAGTTGATAATGACAGCAGTAAATTAGAACACTCAAGAAGTAAAGTTGTAGACATGAAGAGCCATTACCATGCATGAACTATCAAGATTCAACACAAACAGTAAGGTCACAGGAGCTCTTAGCCTATTCTCAAATGGACAGTGCATATATACTGGTCTGAAGTTACAGTGGACCTGCTGATAACACCATAGAACTTTGTACTTCCAAATATTTTGAATCTTGCTTATTGTCCCAGAACTTTAACAATATATGTAACTCTTATTTTCATAATTATGTACAAGGAAATGTATTCCAACACTGCAACTTTTCCATTTTCACACAACAATAATGAGTTTTCAGCTTTTAAAATGATTTGTACACCATATTTTAAGATACTGCATTTTCACATTTCACCTTTCAACAGAAAAGCTTCTATTTAAAACAAGGATTAAAATACAAGACTAACCATGAGTTCTAGCACAGATGTTTAGCAGTTTAAAGGGAAGAATTACTAGTGACTGTATAGTTCAGGCATGTATTGCTTGTGTTATATGCTAGAACCTGTTCTGAACACCCAGGAGTCAGGGACTACCTGGCTGGGGTATATGCAAAGGTTACCTCTTACCATATTTCTAGCACCAGCCATTCAAAATTCGTAGTTCTTAAAAGTGAATTCACCTCACATTCTGGTCTTGGTACGTAATACATTTTCCTTCTTTTCTTTTCTACTACATTAAACTTCCTCCACACAATTTTTCATAAAAAATGCAAACATTCAATAAGGTATGGCAAAATAAATGTAAAAGAATGATGTTTCTGAAATGATAATTACACAGTTGATGATGACAGTACTGAAGCTAGTCACATACCAAGAACTGGTGTAACTTCAAGCACCAGATTGTAATTACGGGCTTCTGCACATCGAGATTCATAATTTGGAGTATGTGTAATATATGACTTGTGTTATATAGAACTATGCATTATGAAACAATGTGCTGTACTCTCGGTTACCATGAGTACTGTGAACAAGAGCTGTAATTGTCCTTCCAATCATTATTCACACTGAATGAAACAGTATATAAATAATGTAGTTTGTTACTTTGTTCTTTTCTCACTTTACAGTTACTAAAAGAAATGTTAAAGCCATTGAATTCCATGTTAATTTATATTCATCTACACATACGCATTTCAAAACAGCTCAGGTGTAATCTGCATTTCTAAGTTGGTACTGTAACTAATCACAAATTATTCCCATAACTTCCAGCATAAATGTGGACAGATTTTAAATTGTTTACTTTATTAAGCTATTATTATTCATTTAAAATGCAATGTATAGACACTTATATACAACAATATGAAAATAACACAATTTTCTGTTGTCTGTACTTCAGGCATAGACTTTCATCATAAACATTATTTTTTTCAAAATTCAACTCATTTACAAGAAAATACTTGATTTATTTCCTGCATCATTACAATTACAGTACCAATCACATACATTTTCTTAAAGCTGATAAAGCCCTGGTATGAACATCCATACAATGTAAGGTTCTGGAAGCTACCATATAACTCTCCCTGTCATTATATAATTAAAAACATGCAATCTCCATTTATAGTATCATGAAACTGATTTGTGATTAACTTGAACTTGTAACTTTACACATTTACTTCCATATTATTCAGTACCATGCAAGTTATTTTCCATTCTAACACAAGTCATCACTTTACAGATTAATATAGAATTTTTGCCTCACAGATTGGTAGGAAGATGCAAAAAGAATTTTAATAACACTGAAAATACAGCACATCCTGAATATTATGACTTGAGCAGTTATTTACATCAGTGGCACACATTATTTTCTGATTTCATGCATACATACATACATACATACATACACCACTACACAAGTCATTTTTACAGAGCCACTTACTAAAAACAATATTGAATAAAATGATATGGCAACAATGTACTGTCTAATATTGCACTGACAATATATACCAGGGGTGGCTACAATGGAGATCATGCACTTCACTGGTATGGCTATGCCTGTAAAAAAAGAATAACCAAAATTTCTCATGCATAAAATTCTAGAACAAAACACTAGTACATCCCATGGATTCCCGAATAAGCAGTATTTCCTTGTTTTGCTCTCAAAAAGTGCTGGCTGTGTTCTTTCAGGCATTGTGCACTGACGCTACTGTACGTTTGACTTGATCAAATTAATATATGGCTCTTGCCTAAGTTGCCTCCTACAGCATAGCTCCCAAAGCTCATCTAGCTGGTCACCCCTGGTATACACACTCCAAAAGATGTCAAGGTTGTACCATGAACATTCCCTCTAGTCCACTACTCATAGAAATAGTCATTAAATCACAGTAGCCAGACAATTCCTGTTTAAGGTGATCATTTTCACATTCAAACTGCCACTTAAATAAAATGGAATTTAATTAAATGACAATCAAGTAGCAATGTACATGTAGCCCTTGTTTTATGCCTTTTTTGCCTTGATGCTCTTTGAAAATTTACATCACTTCTTAATTTGTGCTTTTTCTTTTTCGGTTTAATGCCCTTTGGCTGGCTGCACACTTGGATACTGTCGCAGTAGGATGAATCTTACGGCGCAGAAAAAACTGGGACACTGCGCATTGACTGCAAGCTATGTCAGTCACCGTGTCCTTGCCGTTTAGTTCAGACACGTGGTTTATTTGCAGTGATTTATGTCTTTTTTTGTTCTACATATAAAAAACCGTAATGACACATCAAACCAAGGGGGAGAAAGAAAACACACACACAAAAGTGTGTAATCACAGCAGTAATCTAATCGGTGGTAATATGTATGATCTGTGGCTAATAAAGTGACCATGTAGTTAATCCTGTGTGAATGAATTTGACTGTCCATGACAGAACATCCGTGACCACAACCATATAGAAAAATCTACCATCTGTGACAAGCCTAGTAACTACAAACTAGGCAGGAACAGAGATGACCTACCCATATTAAATTGGTAAACTGAAACCCTAACAACCACAGCAAGAATCTTAATGAAGATAATAAAGTTACCCAGTTGTAAGGGCAACAAGAGTGAATTTAGTCATCTGTGATGGCAACAATATGAAACATGTACCATCTATGACAAGTATATGCACATACTTTATGATTCCTTTTCAATTTACATAGGCTAACAATTAATATTAATTGTTTATTTCAATATTAATATCAGTAACACAATAACAGTATAATACATGTACATATGCCATATATGAACAGGCTTTCATTGGTATGTTTGTCCTTAGCACCTTGTTAGTCCATTATTTCTAATGAAAATACAATTTTTTATTTCAGCCCACTTTTTGTGGAAAACGAAGGCATAAAATAAGGGCTATGTTTAAACTGCCTGCTTTAATGAAAATCTGTATAAGAGAATTTTGTGTTATGGTAAAGTGATTATATAATGCAATGTGAAAAGAAAGTTTTGTCTGACAGCTTCCAGAACCACAAAAAGTACAAATGAGTTCAACTCCAGAAATCACTCTTATTTAAAAACAGGAGGCTGTAAATGAATGCTTATAAGAACTGTCCTTCATACCACAACTGAGAAAAGCATGATAAAAGGCATTCCACGCATTCACTTGAGAAGTAATGTAGTCACTGACAAACTCAGAAGACGTTTTGTAACTATGCTCATCTAACACAGAGGCTTCAACTTTTACTTCCAGGCACCTTATATTCTACAGCCGCATAGAAGAGGATGTATGCAGCACCAGAACTAACATCACTGCTAGAAATTTCACTTACTTCATGGTCATCAAACTTATACCATTTGCTGTAGGCTGTGTTTTTGCAGTATGCAGTATAATGACCACCTTCCATGGTGCCATAATGATTTGATACACTATATAAATTGTAGGTAAGATATCGCTGGTCTTGAACTGGTGTGAAATTATGCACATCCATGCTGTATGGAAAATCTACATACGTTTGTCGCTTGCGCCACCAGCCATCATGATAAAACCTATGAACAGATATTAAGCTTACAATTTGAAAGGGTTCTGATGATGGTAGTAGTACCAATATTAATATTAGCATTAGCATTCATATTGTGTGACTGGGTCTCTGGACTTCATTCATTGTCACATATTCTGAACAGAACACAACATTTCAGAAACTGATAACCTTCGACACACATTCCAGCTCAATGAGTATATCAAGATTTCACTGCATCAGTTTTTAACAAAATCCATGGGAAGAAGTCGTCCATAAGAGTGAGAAAATGTCTCTCAGTTCTGTACTTACTATCTGCTACACACTGGGCATTTTTGAGAAATACAAATATGTTGGGAATCATTATAACATAAGGACAGTCTTCAAAATAAAACACAGGCATGACGAGTCTGCTCATGAGAATCAAACCAAAAATAAATCATAACACATGACACAATGCATCTGTGATGTGGGAGAAACCATGCTGGTGAAATAAAGGGAATGTCAGCCATGCAGTTATGCAGCTCACTCTCAGAGTGGGTCATCTAGAAAAGTTAAAAGTGGCTCAAAATGTTTGCTGAAGCTTACTGGATAGGTTGGAATGAAGCCACGGTTCTGCAAACTGAAAATAACAGCAGGAATATGTAACGCAATTGATTAGCCAGATTTTTATGTTTTTCATTCCACTGCGTTAAATACAAGACAAATGAATGCTGTCACCACAACTAATAACTATTATGTCTTTATTATTGCAAAATGTTTCAATCTCAAAGGGTCATCTTCAGGCCAGTCATACTAAATACATAAAGGGAAGTATATATAACTGTATTCAGTTTGGAACTGAGATCTCAATTTCACAAATTATAAAATTCATTAACATAAGTCCTGAGTAATGTTTTGCATAGAAACATGACTATTAATACAAGGAGATCTGCAAAACCTTGTTTAGGTGAAGAAGGGTTTCCAAGTTCAAAAATCTGGGAACCACTGCACTAGACAATGGATGAAATCCAAAAACCCTGTAACACCAACTGCAGCACAATACAAGGTAAGTGTGAGTGGTCATACACCCACTTTCATCATTCAACAGGTGACCCAGAGGTCATATTTTATATATAATGGGAGGAAGTGAAATTAAATTACAACTCATTCATGATTCTAAATGGTCATCTCCTGAATAGACACCTGACATATCAAAGCTGGACTTTAAAAAAATGTTCAGGATGGATACTGTCTTAACCCTTGTCTCAAGAATTGCAATGAAAGATCCACAGAAAGCACAAAACTGAACACTTACAAATTTTTTAGCCTAACCCTGGTATTGGTGTTCTATCCACTGTGTAAATGCTCTGAATGTGTATTGTAAGGACTGCAAAGAATGGAATATAAATTCAGTATTTGAATACAGAGAACTAACAATTAGCACATTCTTGACTATCTGCTCGCTGGGCCAAAAAGTTAACATGTCGAAGTTCAGAAGTATTAAGTTGCAGGCAAAATGAACTTTATGGTCAATCCTGCAATATCAACTATCAAGTTATGTAAACCACGGGATGAAGATTCAAGCCTTATGTGATGCTATGCCGTGTTCTTAGGCACATAACTCCCCACATTTAAAATGATCATAATGCCTTCATCTTCAGTGTCAGGCACTCATATTCTTCAGTTGAAGACTGCTTAATTCCTTTGAAATGCAAGAAAATACCCACCAACCAACAAATCATCACATCCAAGGAGACAAATTTTTAGCAACACCAACGTCAGGATATAAAATCTCAAAACCATGTTTCCTCCCCCATCCCAATTGAGCTAGATATAGCTTCATGCCTGTTTCACTTTATCCAATTATATGTATGTAAATCACTTAAAAAGATTATAATTATACAAGAAACACCTATATTTTAAATGAAGACAATACCTGTTCAAGTGTATGACAAGGATGGGAGGTAGTTTCAAAATGTCAAATTTCTTGATGGCATCACGCTTCTCCTTACAGGATGGACAGTTCCACCCAGAAATCTTCTCACCATTCAGATACAATTTCAAACACTCCTGTCACACAACACAATCAAATACATTATTTAATTAATATGTAACAACATGAATATTAACTGGGACAGAAAACCATGCAACCCTTTATTTAACAAAACTGTCAGTGATTCATACTACACAGTGTTGAATGGTAGCATTATTAGCGAATAATGAACTGGAAAGGATGCAGAAGAGGATGGTCATGGCCTGATTTGAGGTAATATGTAAGCCATCTTCCTAGGACACAGAAAACCATGAAAAACATCAGTCAAAACAGCCAGCCTCTGGACTAAAATTTGAGCCTGTGAAGTCCTGAATACAAGGTGAAATGATACTCATCTGCAATGCTCATTGCCTTGTAATGTTAATGAGCAAATAAGTGAAAATAAAGGCTTGTGTCTAAACTCAACTGCTGGGTGTTTCGAAATGTGATACACTAAAGCTGTTCCAACCTTTCACTGTACATTATGGTTTCCATATTCAAGGTGAATGGGATGGGAAGATTAAATAAACTGCCACTGCACACAGTCTTGCAGTGGTAGGTGTGGGGTGTGAAGTACAGTGCTATCCAATGAGAAAGGGCCATTACAGCTGCAGGTGACTGCTGATGGATTACCTTCACCACCAAGGAAGCCAAATATTTATCAGTATCTAGGGCCACATACAAGAACACATACAGTTACTGGTTGAATTCAACATTGACAGCAACAACGGAGAAAAAGAATCATACCAAATGATGTGCTGATCAAATGTGAGTTTGCAAGGTTTGAAATATCTGTATAGACATGTGGCCAGGTACTGGTTTTTGGGATTGTTAACACCATGATGTCATATTGATTGAAAGCAACATTTTACAAAATAACTGCCATGCATCCACACAAATTGTTCTCACAAATACAGTACTTACCTGGCCCAAAGATTGTGATGCACACACATACATGACACATCCACATACTAATACAGCATATGGCCACAGAAATAGTGAGTTCTGACATGAAAAATTGTAACAGCACTATGGGTTATGGGTAAGATGATTTTTTTTTTTGTGTTACTTTAACCGTATTACAGTGTGGAACTTCACTTACGTACGAGGGTGAATCAAAAAGTAAAGGCAATTTTTAAATTACGTGGTAACTGGGACAGAGAGGAGCTGGCACATTGCCCAGTATTGACAATGCCTGTTGAAGAGTTCAGCCATGTGCAGTACAGCGCTCTGCCTTCAGTTGAGTGGCAGCAACGAGGGCGAAAACATGGACGCTCCTTTGCAAGATTGCACCATCGAAGAA
>Ga0123352_10004828_pt1 | contig 20027 bp, 7 predicted proteins | sample TergutLab28metaG_FD_89700 | JGI IMG/M metagenome (GOLD analysis project Ga0123352, IMG submission 89700) | Labiotermes labralis P1 segment gut microbial communities from Petit-Saut dam, French Guiana - Lab288 P1 | ecosystem: Host-associated > Arthropoda: Insects > Digestive system > Gut ...
AGTATATACCATTTTTAAAATATTCAGTACCTATATTTGTTGAATAAATATATAAAATGCAACTTTAGAGGTTAGCGGTGCGGTACGACCACTATAGTTGACATTAGGCGTCAAAAGGTTAAGTTCCCTATACAACCTGATGATGGCCAATACAAGCCGAAACATGTAGTTGTTTCCATCACATAGCCATTAACCTTTTGATGCCTAATGTCAACTATAGTGGTCGTACCGCACCGCTAACCTCTAAAGTTGCATTTTATATATTTATTCAACAAATATAGGCACTGAATATTTTAAACACGGTACACACTCTCCGTTTTTTTTCTTCAAAATGCAATTTGTTTCATAATTCTAACGTATTTGGTTCCTGTATTATTCACATTTTATGTACAGGGTGTGCTAAAATTAAAAAAATAATTCCGGCGCCAAAAGGTTAAATACACTTCAGTGATTAAGTTGTGTTTAACTACATACCTTTTCCTAGTTCATCTTTATCCTTTTACAGGCAGCAGATTTCGCAGCTGATGACCCGGTGCACAGAAGTGCTCTCGTCTGTGTATGCGCCAGTACCTGAAGACGCGGACGATGAAGAAGCATGGGACTCTACCACACATTTCTTCAACAGTACGAGAAATGTGGAGCGAGGAAACAGACACGTGAGAGAAAAAAATATATATTTTTTGAATATAGGGGTCTCTCGGGAAGCGATGTTTGCGCTTTGAAGACTATTTATTTAGATTGCCCTGAAAACGGAAGTAGCAGTTTCCTCCGAAGCCTAGGTAACTAACTACCGTATCACACGGCTTCACATCCCAGAAAACTGTGTTCACTGTCACCGTTTTAGGGCCTTTTATCTCACGAAAGACGTATTTGTTCCTCCTGTCGTGTAGGTTAACAGGTGGGCGAAAACGCACATATTCACTGAACAGATCATATAAATACTCGGCACGAACTGCAGACCTCCAGATTATACGTCCTTCTTACTGGTTATGAAGATTAACAATTTGGAGGGTTTTAGAATAAAGGCTCCCCTTCTGCTCATTTGGGAAGGGCTATATTTAAATTTTTGGTTGGAAATTCGCTATTCTGACAGAGAATTTACGGATCTTTCCTCAGTTTCTCATGTAAAAGATGGTACAATTAGTTCAAGGCCACTTCCTTCCAAATCCTTTCCAGTTTATTATTAATCGTCCTATCATTCGACGCTATACAGTATGAGGTGACGACAAAGTCGCTAAATAAGTCACAAATAAATAAAATTTAGAACTAATATTAGTGTGGTAGCTGACGAAGTACCGCCATCACATATTGAAATGGTGTACTTCAATAAGGCATAAATTCAGCCAGGACAGTGATTCCAATAAATACTAATTCTCGCTTAATATTTCACGTTCTGCTATAGACAGGTTTTACACCAAATAGCTCACACAGACGCGTTCATTACAGGTTTGGTCGTGGGCGCGTCCGGAAGACTCACATCAAACGGTTTGCGAATCGGAGAGGCGGCGAATCGAACCCGGGTACGTTCTGGAGCCTCCCAGCGGGCGATGGTACGTCGTTCTGCAAGCCAGCTCTATAACGCAGCGTGTGACCCTCGATAAGTGCCGCAACGTGGGCAAAGCATGCACTGCCACGAAGTGTGCCCGTAGCAACGGCTTCCGAAACAACACGGCCAAATCAAGTCGCTGCGTCCAGCGCTACTCCTACTCACATCTGGTGACTTGGGATCCCGACAAACCTGACGTTTGCCCAAAGATAAGAGTCTTCCGATTCCCCACAGCTTGCGTTTGTTATTTAACAAACTCATGAATATAGTCGTTCAGATTCAAATTGCCTGAGTTTTGATTCCGTACTGTATTGTGAGTTTATAACGAAGTTTATTAGTTACATACTGGCTCCATCTTCAGGGTGGAAGGAAATGGGTCCAGCTCATCGTCATTTCCCATGGCTGTGATTGGTTACATTCGTCGCAACGTGCGTATACAAACGCAGCGTATCCTTATCCAAATCTTCGCGTCAGTTTTCACCCATTTCTTTGAAAGCTGAAGATTGATGGAGCATCCTCCCCTGAAACGTCAGTTTGGACCCACGTACATTACATGACATCAAAACCCAAAATAAATATGAAAGCCCCTGCATATACTCTGTACACCAGCGAACTTCCTCTAGCTACATAGAGTTGGAAAAAACAATGCTGAGTTTATGTAGTGAGTGTCCTCGTATTGCAATAAAGCCGTAAGGTGGCTGCATTCGACAGCCACAGTGCTGGGCATAAAAAGCTGAAGTGGTTCGACCGTTGCAACATATCATACCCATTCTCGCAGTAATCGTGCTCAGAAAAAATCTGCCTAACTGCCATGTAATTATTTTACGTCATACAAAATTACCTTACGTATTTTCTTAAATTTATTGTCATGCATTGTATCAGGGTCCTACATTATATCTAAGCCGTCACAGCACTTTGTCACAGTTTCGCACGTCCTTCGTGTTATTATTACTGACTGTAGAAAATTAAAGTATGACGTTGGGTTAGGGTAAAATATTCATACCAAGCTGCGTGGTGACTTGTCAAACGCTGGAGTAAAACAGGCTAGAAGTATTAGTACATGAGCATTTTCATCAGAATATATTCCCCCCTATGAAGTGTATCTTCAAAAAATTCATTGGGTTGCGTTACACACAAACCACCTGCTTCATTTCCTCGTCACGGTAAACATTACCGCTTATTATGGAATGAAAACCAGACCTGCTTATCACAAGCATAGACCTTTCTGCTTTCTGATGCAGACAACTTGAGCCACAAGAATCTTGTGCACTGCACTCGTGCAACAAAGTGCAGCGGTCGCACTAACGGGCCCAAAAAACTGAATTGCTGTTGTAGCAGCGAATGCGTCTGACGATACAGTCGCATGCTTTTAGCGCACCAACAGGAACCAACATTTGTAATGGCAATATTACACGTGGCGAATTGTAACTGCTAAGGTTTCCTGTTAGAGGTTCTTTGCTGAGGGTCAAACACAAATAACAACCTTGCTGTAATTTATGTTTACTTTGGTGTCTCACAAATTGTATTTAGTGCCTCATTAATCACTGAGTGTACTCAGGAGAGGGAAGCTCTTTTTACTTTTATCTAACAAACTGAGCTTGCAGACCAGGTTTCATATGGCTTGCCTGTTCAGCCTCTCACATACGAATTCCTAATATGTGGGGTCATGTCAACAGAGAACTGTACACAAAATGCGACTCAACAACAGAGTACTTCTATGTGTTGTATTTCGAAAAAAGACTGTGATTTCGATGTGTACGTTGTATAACGTCACACTTACAAGTAGGTGAATGAAATATGAGTATGGAGCATTGGTGTAATTATCCTGACTGAAGACAACCTAAGTACTCGTTTAAAAATTCTGGACCAGTGTCACTTTGTCCACCAGAAATCCCATGTAACCTGCCTTGTAGTCGAACCTGGGACTCCGCGGTGGAGTCTTTGAGTTTTATGTCTTAAGCGCTGTGGTTTAATACTGCTGGGACTATATGACTGATCCAACAGTGAACTAAAATAATACTTCCATGACCATCAGACTAATTCTGATGCACAGCACAGAAAAATCAGGAGAAAAAGGGATATGTGACTCCATTTTTAACATTTAAAGGATATGACTAGTCACTAGACTAAAATAGTGATTAGTTACCAAATTAAGGGAACAAAAAATTTCAAAGTGGGACGTTCTTGATTTTCAATCAAACAGTCCTCATATTTTACCTATTGTTTGTGACTTGTTCACTGACTAGCAATAAAGATTAATCATATTATGTAACTAGCCAAAATACCTGTTCTTCAAACACACCATTGTTACCATGATCACAAACAGAATATAAAGAATTAAAATAATATCTTCATTTCATCCCATATGGGCATGTATGTATAAAGGCTCTGCATTTTCAAATTGGTAACACACTACATGTAATTGTCTACAAATCTATGACTTTAAGGGACTGCCTCTCTACCGAACTAATCGACGGAGCAAAGCAAGGCAGAGCGACAACTACCTCTACTCCAAATGAAGTGGTACCTTACTAGGAATTATTGCTATTTTGGGAATGAATACATCCTGTTGCAAAGCCAGTTAATCGAACACAAAATCATACATATGAATTAAACATCCAACGTGGTACAGTAACAAAACATATTCTGCTGTCTTACAGGAAATACATTGAATACCAATGACTGTAGTGATGACAGACATTGATGCTGGCAGGACAGTAGCAGGGGCTCTATCATTTCCTGTATTCTTGTGGGAAATACGTGACCAACCAAGCAACCACCCAAGCATGATCTAACCAAACTCATTTATGTACAAGTTTATATGGACAGTGACAAACAGAGAGAGAGAGAGAGAGAGAGAGAGACACAGTGAAGTGAACAGATGGATGATAGTAAGATAACAACAAGGTACCAGTTTTGTCCAACATACACTCCCAGCACAAATGAAATTCTTTATGTTACATGTTAGTGTGAGATGTTCTGTGTTGCATGTAACAGTGTGAGAGAGTAAAAAACAAATTCAGAACAAGGCCTTTGTTGTTATTTACAGAATATCCAGGACAACTGTATGAATCACAAATGTCTCACTTTTAGTGTTTTGTGAAAAACTGCGCTACGTACATACCTGTTTCTCAAAAAGGGTGGACAGTCTTGTAGTAAGATAAAGAATAATGAATGATAACAGTAATGCATCTGACTACAAAAGAAGTTATTTGCTGTTTACATTAGCTTTTGAAACAATCTTGCCACCAGATGAAACGTGTTTAACTTTATGATCATTTAGAAACGATGAGGTTTTAGGTTCTCACTGCAGCAAGTATAAACATTATTGCCTTCTAGAAGTGGCACTGTGCACTTCATCAGACAAGAATCAACACACCATTCTGAATAAACCTGCAGGGGCAGCATGTTTAGCTGAAATACTGGCACCCATCTATGAAATTATGAGTCACAGTCACAAGAAAATAATATTAAAGTAAAAAGATGTATTAATAGATTCAAAGGTGGTTTTTACACTTTTGATCATGCTTGTGTATTTCATTCTTCAGCAGTATGCTTCGTCACTCATATGGTCAATATGTATAGCTTCGATGGCCAAGTCATCAATTTCTGGAAAATGCAGAGAAAGAAAATTGAAATGAAATCATAACTAATAAGTGTTGAACCGTATCAATAAGATTTGAAAAAACTAGTTAAAATATAAACCTGTCTCTCTGCCTAATTACAATTTATGTTATGGAGTATAATGGAGTGGAGTTTTAGCAACAAGAATGCTTAATCTAAATGGAGGTGTGTGACCAATTCCACACCTTGTCCACTTTACTCATTGCAAAGAGCCTCAACTGTCCACAGGGTAGAAGGCTGTGTGGAACCCAAAACCAATCTGAGTGTTGTAGAGAAAATAATATTTTCTGCCTATACAGAGATTCAAATATATTTTTCCAGCTCATTGAACCCATACCAATATCATTATAAAGGCACAGTTGTCCCAGCCATTGATTAAACTTGTTAGATGTTTCAGTTTATTCTTACGTTTCTAGAAAAATTCGATTATAAGTATGGATCATGATGTAATGCACATATCTAAGTAATACAACATTGAATCTTAAAAAAATAGTATTTAAATACATGACCCCTTTATCAATGAAGAAAACTCCAAATGTAATACAGTTCTTGTGCAGATGGATTATGTTATTATTTAGTCTAAAAAGGCCAAAAGTATTAATTTTGAAGAAATTCCTGTAGTACTTCTGTAACATCATTCCACTGGACAGTCAAAGATTAAAAGCACACAGAAGAGTGTAAGTATACATCTTTCTATAAATCTTACAGCAACACTGTACACATTAGAAGAACTAGTGCTTTCCTTAGTTATAAAGTGTTTGCATGTCAACTAGTAAATTTTCACAAAATTATGAACATAAGACAAAGATTTGAGCTTATTTTTACTCACCAGGATTGCGGACATACATTACTTCGCTAAAGCACTTGTCTTCCTTCTTTTGTTGGTAATATGATACAACCTTTGATAGACAAGGAACAAGTATAAGAAATGCAGCCAGTGTGACTACCATGAAGACCCACAGTAAATTCTTCTTGTCTGGCCACCTGTAGCCTGCATGTGTTCTGAGGGTGAATAAATAATGAATCAGATACATAAAGTGTTTACACTTCTTTCAAATCGTAAGCAAATCTTAGAGTGAAAATTATAGCCAATCAGGTCATGATCATGAAGATAAAATTTGAATTGAACATTTAAAGTGAAAATTAAAATAAAGAAAAATTTTATCATAATAAAATGATTTGAGTTCATGAAATTAACTTAAACTCCTTAAAAATGCTTTCCTTGGTTTCAGTATTTTCATCCCTTCTTATGTTACAAGCAATTAAAGTTAGCAATGTAGGTAACATGTTAGGGACACCATCCAATTCGATTATCAGGACCTTCCTGTGATTATTAGCATAGTTACTCCTAGATCTCATAAAATGGACCTAGAATCCTGCCTTCTGTCAGAAAACCAGAAGCCAGGCTGAAAGAACTCACAACAAATGTAGTATTCTATACAGTTTGGGACCCCACATGCTGCGGGGTCAACAGGGGCCTTAGCTACACCCCTGAATATAAAAATCTGAACAAACTTTCATTTTATCATCAAATGCTGATACCCTTTACAAATAATTGACAATGGTTACTGAACTAAAAGTAATGGCATTAGATTTCCTTCCTTAGCTTCAAAGAAGAGGAAATACTGTGAGATTTATATTAAAAGATCTTCACCCATAAATATTAAATATTTTGTTAGTAAATACATGATATGTTAGGTGTAATGTTCACTCATTTTAACTGAAACAATTCTAATTTTTATAAGAGGTCAGTCTCAATACATTGCAATGTAACTTGTCATTTACACAGATGTTTCATCCATCAAAACACCACCAATGTTTACAGTATGCCTTCAATATATTTCGGTGTTCATCAACACAGTCTTCAGGGGTCACAATTAATTGTTCCTCCCATCACATCAAATGATTGCAAGCACTCATTTATCACTTGTTATGAAATCACAGTTTTTCACACAAATGTAGTTTTGAACATAAAAGCTGCCTTTTCACTGATATGTGTTGCCATTAAATAGTTAACATTTTAAACAAGATCTTCACTTGAAATACATAACTTTGTGTATTATTAGGTGTACCACTTTTTACACCCTTGAAGTTCCTCGGTTGTGATGGTGTTAAAATGGTTAACATCAAGAGTGTAAAAAGTGGTGCACCTAATAACTGGTTTAAACTATTAGCTATTTAATAGACACACACATCAGTGAAGAAGCTTTTATGGATATTCAAAAGTGTGCATTTGTATGAGAAACTGTGGTCTTATAACATATGGTCAACTAGAGTTTGCAATCAGTTGATGTGTTGGGAAGAAGAGTTAAATGGGGCTCCCTGAAGATGGTGTTGAACACTGAAATACATTGAAGCTATAAACACTATGTGAGTTAGTATACAAAAAACGGTGCAGAAGTTGGGTGATAAAAGGTGATACGAACGTGATGCATATTAATGCAATGTTAACATAGTAACAGAATTAATCTCTGACACAAAATATTTTATACAACTTCTATGTGTGGTTTACCAGACGTTCTAGAGCAGGCACACTGACAAGAAACTGAACTTGTGTAAGCTAAACAGTGAAAGTTCGGACTTGAAGTAACAGTTGGACAAGGAAACAGAGGCATGCAGAAGACTGAAAAACATGGAGCTTCATGACCTGCACTCCTCCCCAGATATTATTGGAGTGATAAAACCAAGAGGAATGAGATGGGTGGAGTATGCAGCACATACAGTGGAGGGGAGATGTGCATGCAGGGTTTTGGTAGGGAAACCTGAAAGAAAGAGATCACTTTGAAGATCTAGGTGTAAATGGGAGGGTAGTATTAAAATGGATATTCAAGAAGTGGGAGAGGGAGCATGGACTGGATTGATCTGGCTCACAATACAGACATGTAGTAAGGAACATTCAGGTTCCATAAAATGAGAAGAATTTCTTGACTAGCTGAGGACCTATTCGTGTCTCAAGAAGGACTCTGCTCCGTGCAGTTAGTTCACTTGGTTATTTACTATATCTTAAGGAAAGTAATGCCTGGCGGGTGCTTGTGAGTGCAGTAATGAACCTTCAGGTTCCGTGAAATGCGGGGAATTTCTTGATTAGCTGCAAACCAATTAGCTTCTCAAGAAGGACTCTGCATCTTGGAGTAAGTAAGTAAGTAAGTAATGCCTGACATGACTCCACATGAAAAGATTCTGTCTTGTTACTGTATAATCATACATCATTACAGTTTTGAGATCTGTTTACTGCATTAGGAAGCTAAAATTAACAAAATAGATAAGAACTGCCATTACATAGAATAACAGACAAAATATTTAAGGCCTACTGCCCTGAATTGGGAAATTAGAAATCACATAAAACCTCTGTAACTATAATTTCAAAATAAGTAACACACATGTCGAACAGTCCCAAGAATAAAATGAAGATTTCTCATTGGATCAGGAATGCAGTAATGAAAATGATGCTCAATTTTATGGAGGATTTCTCTGCTTGCATCATGAGGTGTTAATATGAGAAGTGACAGAGCTTTGTCAGCATGGCTGAACACCAGGAACACCTTCACTACAGACAATCATTGTAGAAGTTCCAATCTCTGTATTTTATGACATTGTATACTTACTGCACTGTGTCAGCACTGGGACGATCATGAATTGTGTCCCTTTGTTGGCTGCAGTCTGTGCCTGCCCATTCTTCATTGCATTCACAGGTTCTGTTTTCCAAACAGTTACCATTTGTACATCCAGCAGGACACTTTATTACACATCTGTTACTCAACTTTGAGTCATGAACAAAGCCATCATGGCATTCACACTTATCTGGAGCTATGCATTCTCCATTCACACAGCCATTTGTACAAAATGGGACACACACATGCATACTAGAACTATTCTTATAGCCTTCATGACATGTGCAGACATTTGGTGCAGTACAGTCACTATTGACACAAGTCTCAGTACAGAAGGGCTCACATTTTGTTTCATTTGAACTACTCTTTATGTAACCTTCATGACATTTACACACATTTGGAGCTGCACAATCAGAGTTGATGCATGGTTCATCACAAACTGGAGAGCAGTTGTTTGGTTCTTTTGTGTTACTGAGAGCATAACCAGAATGGCAGTGACAGACCTCGGGTTGCAAGCATTCTCCATTAATACATTCTTCAGAACAAGATGGTATGCAATGATTGGGATGTGTTACATTACTTGTGTATCCATCATAACAAGTGCACTTGTCTGGAGCAGTGCAGTTGCCATTAACACATTCAGCAGTACAGTCTGGCACACAGATGTCAGGATTCATATCATCTTTCTTGTATCCTTCACTACACACACATTTGCCTTCTGCAGAGTAACTACCATTTGCGCATTCTTTAAGGTGCAGCGGTACACATTTATGGGGACTTTCCAAATCTTTTGTGTAACCGAAAAAGCATGTACAATTGTTAGGCTGTGTGCATTCACCATTGACACATTCTTTATCACATTTTGGCACACAATCAGGAATATCTGATGCAGTATTTTTCACATAACCTTCATTGCACACACAAACATCTGACCCCTTGCACTGACCATTAATACAACCACTCTTGCATCCTGGTACACATTCGTAGTTGTGGTTCTTCATGAAACCTTCATTACACTCACAACTATAAGGACTAACACACTTCCCATTCTGGCACCCAGAGGGACACCAAGGAATACATGTATATGATTTAGATTTGTGTCGGATATAACCATTCTTACACGTACACATATCGGGAGCCGTACAGTCACTGTTTACACAAGTGTTAGGGCAGAATGGAACACACTCATTGGTTTTATTTTTGTTTAAGATATAACCATCATCACATACACAAGTGTTATTCATCATGCAATGGCCGTTTTTACATTCACATGCGTGAATGCATAAACTTCCAAGTTTTATAAAACCGTCATTGCAAGTGCAAATGTTAGGAGATGAACAGCGTCCATCTGGGCAGCCTCCTGGACAGACAGGTGTGCACTGGTTTCTCCCATTCTTCATATATCCACTCTTACAAGAACAGTTATTAGGAGCTGAACACTGTTCATTTGGTGGACAGCCTGCACCTCCATTGCATATAGGCACACATACATCTGCAGAGTTCTTTCTGTATCCTGCACAGCATTGTTCAATTTGCCCCTGCACTCTGAAATAAAAATTAAGAAAATTAATTTCAGAATTTAAAGTTACCTGTTATTTTCATTTAACTTGATAAACTTACATGGAAGTTCAAGCCATTCATCAGTGTTACAGAAAGTGTATAATTAAGTGAACATGTACTATTGCATCTACTGCTTGTGATATTTTCAGGTACTATTTATTTGTTTGGCTCTTCTACACAATATTTTCTTCCACAATGTCGGAAGAGATGTTCCAGTGTGAAAAGCATGAAGAGAAGAACAATATTTTTAATATTTCCCAAAACATTGAAATTTCATACCCTTTCCTGCAGAGTGGTGGATGCAATAGTCTCTACTATACTAAAAAAGACAGGTAATGTACATATAATATAACAATGAGGCGGGTTTATGCTAACATTGTTGCAGTGGAAAAGCAGTGAGTATCATATATCCTGAGCGTCTGTAGCGTTAGTCATCCAGCATGCAATGTGCAAGTTCCACATTGTCATCTGTGGCGTATCCAACTGTACAGGATTTTTTCACATGTATCTTATAAAATCTACCATTCGTGAAAATATATTGAACATGAAATATGTGTTTTGACTTCTCTAAAACTTTTGCCTGAAACATTTCTCATTCTAAGATGATTTGAGCAAGATATGATCAAAAAAGTATATTGGTCTTCATGTAAAGTGTCTCTTCTTCTAGTCATAATTTATGATACTGGAATTTTCTCAGCAGATTTTTAAGAGTAATCACGTATGGAATTTCATGAGAAAACATAGAGTGGGAGCTGAGTTGTTCTATGCAGAAGGACAGACAGACAGATATGACAAAGCTAATAGTCACTTTATGCAATTTTTCAAATGTGTCTAAAAATGTATCTTATCCATGGAGAAGTAATATTAATTTTTATGCCTTGTATATTTCTTAAAACAAGTTTTAATTCTGGCAGAAAGTGTTTGCCACAGAATGACAGTTTATACACTCATCATGAACAGCCACTTCAGAGTTACAGTATGCCAAGTACAAGGATTAAATTAAAAAATTATCTGTTTTCTTAGTTAAAGTGTATGTATGTACAGGAAACAATAGGCTTCTTGTGTACTGCTTTCACAATTACAAATTTAATAATGTTATAAAATAGATTTTAATTTGTAAATGGTAGAATTATAAGGCCAATATCTTTAAACAAGCCTGATTTCTGATGAGTTTGTTTCAGAAATTGACATTATCTCATCTGATACCTAAGCAGCCATATAGGTTTCAAAGGATTTGTTTAAAAAAGTCAAAAACCTACTAACATTCAAAACACATGAGAGGAACAAAACATATGAATTGAGAAAAATTCGTCACTGTTAGAATCCATATTCTGTGGTATACCAAGATGTGATATATTGTTATCTGAATGACACACTTAATATTACATGCCCAAAAAATGAGCCACTTGTGTTGCTCTTCAAGCATTCTGTGTACATGGATAACATGGATTGCACAGTTGTGGGACATCACTGAAAATGTTGGGTCATGTAATTAGCTTAGTGTAACAAAGTATTAATAACAATTCAAGTGTCATAGGAAACTGACCATTCTATTAACATGATTTGCCTACTGGCAATGTCTGTTGGTAGCATAGTCCTTTGATATCCTCAATGAACCAATTACATATATTATTAAAGAAAGCATTTAAACTCCAAGCTGCTCAAACATGAAAGTCCACCCCTGATTAATGACTGTTCAGCATTAATTTCAACCACAAGAATATCTGCAAAGCCAGATTAGAAGTTGTTGCTGTCATCTCTGATGACAATGGTAAGTATTGTGGTAGAGGTGATGATGATGATGATTATTATTATTATTATGACATTGATGTTTATGGTAATGCTGTTGTCTTTGTCAATATGGTGTCTGTCATCATCATTTCCACTGTCAGTCTTACCATCTCCATTATCATTGTAATCAATATTCATTTACAAGTTTTTGTTAACACACAAAATAAGAGTGTTTCTTTCTCATCCATTGTTTCCTATGCAAGCCGTCTCTCGCCCACTTTTATCGCTTCTGCCTGGACTACTGAGCGGTATATTATTCTGACATATTTTCAACCACAACATGGTGTCACAACTCAGGAGGAGGAAGAAGCTGTTTGTTGTTATAACCTGTTGTCAAAAGCTTCCTGTTGTTTCCTCTGCGGAATTTTCCTTGCCTCACCAAATATTTCCACTGCGTAACTCGTACCAAACCAACTAATACTGAATAACTGCACAACGTGCAATAGGCCATAATTATCAACAAGTACTTATGGGTTAAAAAATTTTGGAATTATTCCCCTAAATTTAATCCCAGCTGATGAATACTCAGCCGTGAATAGGTCTAAATGTGTGTTAACAGTGGATTAAATTGTAAATGTAAACATATTAGTTTTTTATTTCCATACACTGGCATTTTGTCTCATTTTGCAATTCCTCCACTGCAACCCCCTCACACAAACTTCTGACTATGACTCTGGGATCTTATTCAGAACAGAAGTGTTTATCTTCCTATCTGCTATGTAAGAACCCAAAAGAATGTAATGTACAAAGTTATATGCAAGTGACACTGGATCTCTCATCATAAAGGAAAAAATTGAGAATTTGTAATAGAAGTAAGTTAAATGTGCTCCTCATGACATATGGAAGGAATACATGTGTAGGTCCACTCATTTTTAACCTGGGCACTAGATGAAGTTTTGTGGCCAACTTCAAGCTCCAGCCCCTTTATTATGGGAGAAACAACCGCAGGTATCTACTGAATATGAGGATGTGTGAGCCTCAAAGCTAGTCTAGGCACATTTGGAGGTGAGACAAAGCTCTTACCTGCCGGAAATCGGACCAGGTCTTAAATATTAAAAGGGGTACTGAGGGGGACATCTGGGACTAACAGAGAAAAGTAACTGGAGGGTGAACAAAGACATATGATTGGGAGACAGTGATAGGGATTTCATTGCAGATTCTTCCAAACACGGTCAAGAACTACTAGGTTCTAGAAAACACATAGTTTTAATATTCAAGTGATTAATAACTTCCTAAGGATTTCCCCCCATTTACGTAGTTAATTGTAAAACACAGTGAGACAATATGACTGAACGTTAGGAGGCAATCTGGATCTTCTGACTTGTATTCTGGAGGTGGTCATTTGAAATCTCAACCTAACACTCACAACACTGATTGAACATTTTTGTGGATTTTCTCACTTTCTTCAGACAAACCCCGTGATAGTGCCCTTAACTAGACACTGTAACTTTGTAATCTTTCCAATCCATTGTGTACTTAACCTTACCCTCTCACTGGACGTTATATAGAGGATCATATGAATTACACTCAGTGACGTTCAACAAAGTGTAAGTAGATGAGTACTAGATAAGACAGGGAATGAGTGAGCGAGTGCGTGAGTGTTTAGATTGTAGTTTGTTTGGATTATAACACCTTTCGTGTTACCTACGTTTCGGAGAACAATGCTGCTTCCATCTTTAGGTTAGAATTACCACTGGCTGGATTGGTTTCAGTGATGAGCACGAATAGGTGTAATTTGTATTTATGGAGTCTTCTTCTTGTATAAGTAATCAGATCGCCACAAATCTCAAAGTGAAATATTTCAGTACGGAAGCGGTTAAATTATTTGTTGCACATTTATCTCTCTAATATGCAGGAAACACGTGACATGATGTCCCACATTTGTTGCATCTTGTTGACTTGTTTACTTTGTGTATCACATTTCCTGCGCTAGATACAGGAAGACTCGTTTACGTAAATGCGCTAAATACAGGAAGATCATTTTATATAAAGATAACTGTACGTATGTGAGCTAGAATATTCGGGATGTACTGTACCAATTTCAAATCTTGACGACTAGGCTTCTGGCTATTATAATTGAGGTTTTCCATTATTTTTCTGTTTCTTTGGTCGGTTTGTAGAATAATACGTTTTAAAAATGCACGACTGTCTACTCATTTGTTACACATTCACCGCTGTAATCATCTCGTCTCGTTCAGTGACAAATAAATTTTGCAGCAGAATCGGTGTTGTTAAATGATATATTAAAGGTAATCAGTTTATAAAAGTTGCCATTCCTTTGCAAGTTTGATGTCACTATTTAAAATGTATATTATTCGTACCGAAGTCCAGTAAACATTACATATTTTTGTAATATTCGTAAAATCTTATGCGTTCGCAATATTAAATTCAACCGACCTCGTTTGGCCTACAGTCTGCTCATGAAGGACTCATCACTCAGTTGTGAGACACGACGGATGATCTTTAATATAGCCCGTACGTCTGGAAAAAACAGGGGTAAATATTTATAGGCGGCTTTGGTTTCCATGCGTTCTTTGTGCAACGTGTGTCCGTCTGTCGCTCCGAATGTTAATCTCCTAAAGTAGTGACCGGAATACTTCATGCTGACGGATCCCATCCCTCCCGGATTTTCATGGACAGTCCCAGTTTTACGGGTTTTTAAGAGCTCCGTCCCCGTGTCCCGCAAAATTCGATCTGGAACCCCAAATTATCCGGGTTTTTCGAAGTCATAAAAATAATTTCTGGCAACGCATGCGAACATTTTGACTGTCCCACACAGGGCGAATATATCTATGGTAGTAGTTGAGTCATCAGCCAAATACTAACAGAAGGATAGGAGAGGCTGGATCGCAAATGTGAAGGATGAACGAATATGCAAAGGAAGAAAGGTGTGTGAAATGAGTGCCTGAGTTTATTATTATTATTATTATTACAATATTTCATTTTTTTACCTGCGTGTCATAAATTTGTCTGATTTATCTCGCTGAAGTAACAATTAATTATTTACTTTGCACTTTTTATTGTGTTCAGGGTTAAATCTATATCTTCTGCCTATCTTCACGCCACCTAAACGTTATTAATATCCCGGTTTTGAACTTTAAAGATTGAATTCCCATTCAATCCGTAGATTAAATTTAACATTGAAGTCAACGTCACCCATAGATTAAAAAAACTCCAATCCAATACGAACATTTTTCCCCCAGAACAACTGACCATGCAAACGCGATTACGACCCACAAAATATCAATACCTGTTATTTAAAATCGTCCCATATGTGGGATATTTAAGAAAATCAAGGTAAAGCAATTCCATTACAGGCCTGAACAGGCCCAGAGGGTTCCAGGTTATTGAGGCTCCCAGATTTCATGACAATCGGCACGTGAAGGTGGTAAGGTTGTCATCCCTAAGCACCGCCCGCCTTTACCCCCAGGAAATATTCTTGGTACTCATTTCTGTTAGAGGCTGAGTCAACCCCAGGGCCATATGCGGCCGGAAGGATTATATCAATGAAAAATTCTAATGACACCATCAAGAATCGAACCCGCGACCTTCCGGCTTGTAACGCAGTGCCTCAACCAACTGCACCACATTTAAGGAAATACAAATAAATAACAATGACGAAGATTTTTGCTTCTGAGATGTAACGTCCTACAGCCTAAGAAACAGACATAAACTTTCTTCTGAAGTTGTGGTTTTGTTATGCTATGCATGCGTGTGTTGCAGAGAGACGGTTTGAAGTCTCATCGTGCCGGATCAGGACTTGGGCCGTCTTTTCGTTCCATCTGACATACATAAAGAGAAAATAATAAATAAAAAAAAAGACTACGTTGAGTTCAATTATGGTTTCCATTTCCGTTCCCGCTTTCAACAGTACTCATTCATTAGAGGTCTTATAAACATTCAAGGGACACGTCGGCGTTTCTGATAAAAGCAAACTTCCTTGTAATTCAGGTTCCGGTATAGATATATTAACCGTCGTCAATACTGCTATTTTCTTCAGTAGTCAAATAGGAGGAGTGTAAAATGTAGCACTTTAGGAAAGGCGAAATTTAAGCAAGTCTAACCTACTCCCATAAAACGCAGTAAGTGGCTTGGATTCATCTCATACTAAGTGCATCTCCTATGGAGGAAATCAATAAGGACGCAAAAACAACTATTGCCAAAAGTAAAAAAAAAATCCATTTAAAATAAAGTTATATTGAAATCCAACCATAAATGACGTGACTTTCTGAAATGGGGTGTGCGTACAAGAATTTCTAGTTGACGAGGGAGACTTTATAAAAATTTAAGTTCTACAAATAATGTCCTTCTAGAGAAAACTACTTTCTACATATTTTTTATTTCTATGTGCATAACTTGAATTTTTATTGTTTATTATTTTACAAACAAATTCACATATATATACACATACATACGTGTGTGAGAGAGAGAGAGAGAGAGAGAGAGAGTTTGTTGTTACAAATACGATTCGATTACGTTGAAGATATTCAAGCCAACGCGACGAGACAACTAAGGGCTATTACAAAAAGTGACTACCAGAGGTGCTTTCGTCTGTGGCAGGAGCGCTGGAATAAGTGCATACAAGCACAAGGACACTATTTCGAAGGAGACAAGACCAACTAGCCGTTAAGTCTACTCATTCACTCACAAAAACATCAGTCGCGGAATTAAATGATCAGCCCACGTATTGTGTGAGAGCGAGAGAGAGTTTGTTGTTACAAATAATAAATAACACTTTCCGACCTAACTTCAGGTATTACGGTCCTACTTCAGGAGATCAGAAAATCAAGAATTTCCCCTGATTTTATGTACACCGAATATTCAGTGTCGTGCTCACAACAGCTGCTCACTTGTTCATATCATGCTGCAGACATATTCAGTTCACGAATTCCCACCCTGTTCCTATAACGTATTTTAATACTGCACTCCCAATTACGGCTAGCTTTTTCACTAGATCTCTTAAGGTTTCCCAACAAAAATTCTTTATGCATATCTCTCGTCCCCCATGTTTGGCTCGTCCAATCCTCCTCACCTCCATAGCCCCAATAACGCTGATTCAGGTGTAGATATCGTGAAGTTCCTCAAAACGAAATTTCGTCCAACCTGCAAAAGGTTTAACTTCTTTCTTTCCTCTTCGTTTCTTTCATTATGGAGGAAGAGGGATCTTCTAGAACACCGATAAATAATCCGCCGCCCGCCGGCAACATGCATGTGGCCTGCATAATTTTTGAGCCCACTTAACTTACGTTCCCCATGAATGGCGTACAACTTTTTGAGTGGTATGATACATGTCGCACGCATAGTTAAATTATGTGAACTATGTTTAAATTGTAACGGACTTCGTGAATACTGCATGGCAAGCATAGTGTGTTGGAAATTTTAGGGGAGGGGGAGTGAGAAAAATACAGTGGAAAGCTCCACCGTCCTTCTTATTCTTTCCCTTGTAGGTGTAATAGTAATAATAATAATAATAAGTTTGTGCACATTTACATTACTCAATATGCAAAGAACTAGGCATCGAAACGACCGACAAATTCTACACGCAGAAACAAACCCGACCGTGAACATTGAAGATGTGACTATATTATGGAATCAAGGGGTGCAAACAGAAGGAGAAGTTATGGCAAATAGGCCAGATATAATAATTAAAAACAATGAAGAGAAAACTTGCTTACAGATATTTCATATTTAACCAACAAATTGCAAAATTAACGTACAATAAAACACATTATTAAACACACCTCATATTAGGTACCTGTACCTACATGTTTCGGCACCAAGGTGCCATCTTCAGAGAATTTATTTACAACAAAGGATTGTAAGTTCAACGCGTACTTCAGATGCAGTCGTCCTCACTTTCATCATAAAAATTAAGTCTTAAAATATTAAAATTCTAGATTACACATTTTAAAAACTACAAGGCCATATTGCTATAATAACAGTACCATATATTAACAAGCATCTTCTGTTACACGTTCGCAGTTGTTTGTACTTCCTGAGTTGTGTTTATAAACAAACATCTGTGATCTTCGGCTGAAGCGTACGACGTATCTCGTGTCGGTGTATATATTGTACAAGAACATTTTGTTTTTAGCCTGGTGAAGGTTGCGGGGTTTTCGAAAGGGCCTGGTTCTAAAATGTTACTCTACACTACTATAGAATATCAGTATATATCTACAACACTACACGGTGTGCATCCCAGAAGACAGTAACTTACATTGAATCGACACAGAACGTTTGCTCTGGGGAGACATATTCTAAGGACTCACCCGCTTCTTTGACATATACCTAGGCTGTTGTTGACATTGCCAGCCCAGGACTCGTCTATCAATAACAAGAGCAGAGGCGTCAGTAAAGAAACCATTGCGGAACAACGTGTGGAACAGACTGGACACAGTAACAGCGATGGGAAAAACACTGGCGAATTCCGGACGTGATAATGGTATCAAACGCATAAATAACGGCCGTACAACGACGTACTGTGCAAAATTGCGGCAGCAGTTCTTATTTAAACGACGCAGGCGGCAGCTCAGGAATGGCAAGCGCAACAGAAAAATTGGGGCCAGTCACGTTCTTCTGAGATAGGACGCCTTGTAATTTGTTACTTAGTAGGGTAGTGAAGCGATAACGCTCTAAATGTGCATTCGTGAGGTGTCAGTTTCGAATATCAGTGGGGACACCGGTTACCCTAACTGCGGTTTATTCATAGTTTTTCTCAGTCACTCCAACCAAATTCCGGGGCAGTGTTTCAATTAAGCCACGATCGTTTCATTCGAAAACTCTTCCCAGTTCATCATTCATTTATCATCCTATTACAAGCTCTACTGGTACTCGACCCGGTCGCAAGACGGGGGTGGGTAGTCATCAGTTGGGTATTGTACAGAAGGCTGAGTTGATTCTCGCGGTCGGTTCTTAAACTGACTACGCTATCACGGCACATGTACGTGGCAAGCAGTTCAGTGAAACACAAAACATGTAATCAAAATATTTAATACTTATTGCTTATATCGTGGAATACAAAATTTGGTATGTATATAGCTTGTGAATACACCTATGACTTGTGTACGAAATACTCTAAGTTACAGGTCACCCAGTACTCCGACAGGTTGAAATTGTTAGGTTATGTACGACGTATAAATTTAACAAAACAAAATAAACGTAGGCGTAGGAATGTAAAGAATGTGTTCGCCAGAGAAAGCACAGCTGTAATATCTTTTCGTAATATATCGACCCATACACACAGAGTTGTAAAACAATAAAAAGTAGCCCCTTCACATCTTGATGTGGCAGTCAGCCCGAGAACATTTAATTGAGCAAAGCGTACGTTCCCCGTCACTGGATTTTAAATGTTATAATGATCTGAGTAAATTCGAGAATGCAAAGATCTTAATGTTCCCCAGTGTTATTTTACACAAACATTGCCCAAATGCTTCTTATTATTATACAGGGTTATTCAAAATGATTGTCGGGGTTTTAACAACTTGTCATACACAATACACTTGAGATAGGAGTATATGTTTCTTTTTATTTAATACAACAACAGCCCAAGTTTGTGTTACATATCTTACAGTTGCTCTATATATGCAAACTTTGTGATTCTACAAACATCAACACGATAATCGATTTTGTTCCAAACTGTCTGTAGCATGTCAGTGGTGATTATCGATTATTGTGTTGATGTTTGTAGAATCACAAAGTGTGCACATATAGAGCACCTGTAAGGTAGGGAACAAAAATGAAATAAAAAAATACATATACTCCTGCCACAAGTTTATTGTGTGTGACAAGTTGTTAAAACCCCAACAATCATGTTAAAACCCCAACAATCATTTTGAATAACCCTGTATTTTATGATGATATAGTTGGCATAGTATCACTGCATGGATCTTATATGA
>Ga0123352_10004831_pt1 | contig 20023 bp, 6 predicted proteins | sample TergutLab28metaG_FD_89700 | JGI IMG/M metagenome (GOLD analysis project Ga0123352, IMG submission 89700) | Labiotermes labralis P1 segment gut microbial communities from Petit-Saut dam, French Guiana - Lab288 P1 | ecosystem: Host-associated > Arthropoda: Insects > Digestive system > Gut ...
AAGAGAGACCAACTTGATGTCACTTGCTTTATTATTTCATTATTTAATGCTCAACATGTTTCGGATGTTAATACATCCATCCTCAGGAGCTTGCGACTTATTTGTTGAGTTATTTCATGGGTTATATTGCTGTGGTTCGATGCGTGTTGGTGTTACGTTGTGGTTTGGCTGGGGTGGTGTGGCTGTGATGCAGGCTGAAGCTGTGCTTCAGCCTGCATCCGAATACCACACCACCCCAGCCAAACCACAAAGTAACACCAACACGCATCGAACCAGTGTAATACAACCCATGAAATAGCTCAACAAATAAGTCGCAAGCTCCTGAGGACGGATGTATTAACATCTGGAACATGTTGAGCATTAAATAATGAAATAATAAAGAAAGTGACATCAAATTGGTCTCACTTTATTCAACTATTAAAACTCGGGCATTTTTTTCGTTTAAAAATCTATTTTGTATAGTTAACCGAATCATTTGTTACAACTCATGCGTCAAAAAACTAAACATTGAAAAATTACGTGTACTTTATTCTGATGCCTGTGTCGGCCTGCATTTCCTTCAAATTTTCAATTTTTTTTATCATGTCTAGTCACGTGTCTTAAGGAAAACATAAATTACATCTCTTTTTTGAAGCAAAATAAAACTGCAGTGCCATAGTGCACTGAAAAAATGCTGCAGCAGCTCCTTGCGCTATTTTGATTTTTGCATTTTTAACGTTGCTGCTCACCAATGAACCGCCGGTTAAAATTTGCCACGGCCACAACATCGTCTCGATTTAAAAAAAAAATTGTTAGAGAAATAATTAAATTATTTATTTTCTTAGGATTCGTCCATAAGTTTAGGAATATTAGCATGTAAGTGATCCCGTTACAGGACCGGTGTTGTCCAGAGGGTGGGTAGAGGTATAGCTCTACTCTTCCATGACCGCGGCACTAGAAGGGGATGAGTGGTCAGCAACACGCCCCGGCCCCAGTTTACCCCCGGGAAAGATTCGGTACCCATTGTACAGGAGGCTGGGTGGGCCCCACAGCCGGTTTGGACAGGCGGAAAATCTCGTCCCCACGTGGATTCGATCCCGGTGGGGACGGGCCAAAATTAGAAACGAGGACCTCTTACTTACAAATAAAAGATTCACCGCATGAGCCAGCGTTATTCGGAGAGTGATTTCGTCCTTCAGAGACGATTAGCCTTAGAGAAATTACAAATCATCTTATCTAATATACAGAAAAGGATAGTGACCAGTAAAACGTTAATGTAAACGTGTTCATAGGGCGCATAAAGAGAATCACCGAGGTGAGCTGCATACTTTCATACTTGTAGACTGCAGGGTAGCTTATAAATATTGTCTTTGTCGTGCAAACACTTTGGCCCACAAAACCTGCGTTATCGGAAAACTGAAGACCTAATTCTTGTGGAATCCTGAATAGGTTCTTTTGGCAAATAAAACGAAAAATTGGCAATGAGACAGGTTAATTGCACGCTCTACACTCATATGTAGTGAAGAGTACTTGGCAGTATGAAGAACATAGAACTAAGAAAGACCTACTGTTTGCGTTTTACTGGAACTGTGAGGACAGTTGAACAATTCATTGAATGCCTGTGGCTGAAATACGATATGCGCGTGCGCGCGTTTGAGAGAGAGAAATAGAGAGAGACTTCACTGAAAAGTATGTTTGGCACATGCATCAAACGGGAAAGTACAGAACTCTCAGCCTCTCAGCCCGCAAACACCTCTCGCTCTTTATCCGTCAGCCAGCATATAACAGCTGGAAAACCTCTGGATGAATTTATTAGATGTGATAATGGAAAATAATACAAAACCATGTCTGGAGGAACCAACGTTCTTTATATTCGGACAAATGTAATGGACACACTGTATGCCTTTCAGTTTGAACGTCAAAAGTGACTTGCTACAGAACTGTATTTGTAGGAAGAACAGAGAGATGGGTCACATGTTTGGAACAAAATTTGCAGTCTAAAAGAACATTGAAACACAACTTTATGTTCAGCACTTTACATTTTTCCTTAACTTTTTTGTCGGTAACGAAATATAAGATGTACCAAAATTAAAGTACACACACACACACACACACATTTCATAACTTGTTATCTCTCTATAATTACTTTTTAATTATTGGTTATATGACTTTCCATTGTTTTGTACTACTAGTGCTATTACCACCAACATTACTACTACTACTACTACTACTACTACTACTACTATTACTACTACTACTACTACTACTACTAATAATAATAATAATAATAATACCACTACCACCACCACCACCACCACCACTTCTACTACTACTACTACTACTACTACTACTACTACTACTACTACTACTACTACTACTACTACTACAGATAATGATATTAGTAATAATAGAAATAAAACTAAGATAATTACATTCATTCTGATCTGCCCAATAATCAGAACGTGCATTTCTGCAGTATCTTTGGCTTATCTACTTTCCCAATCTCGTTGCTCCATAGACCACGCTATTGCGAACGCAGGGAAAGAAGATACAAACATCTGATGACAGATTTATACCGCATTCGACATTTCCCATTTTCCACAGTCGTCTTAGTTATCCATATTTTAAGGGGGAGCATTATTGCTGTAAACATCATGAGGTGTCAAACACAATGAGATTTTTCACAATATCCTAGCATGTCGTGAATCTCTATATATGTGAGCTGCATAAATGAACAATCTTAAGGTTCAATATATAACATAATGCAATAAGTACCAATTGTGTGACTAGGAATTTATACTCGCTTAGGGTTTGATAAAGACTAATGCTTGCTTATATGCACTGCCTGACAACTACAAATTTTTAATTTAATAAATACATTAACACAATAGTATAAAGATAAAATATTCATTTTTAAATTGGATAATATTTATTCACAGCAGCATCTATGGGTTGGGTGCATACTTCCGCATTTGTGCCAAATGCAGAAGGTTTCAAAGAAATAGACAAAGGGAATATAATGAGACAAGTCCGTAAGAGATTACGTGCTGAACTTTCAAAAGGTCTTTTCAGCTATTAGGATCAATAATAAACGTCAGTTTTAACACCTGAACAAACTGCTGTCTATACCACATTTCTATGTCTTAGTAGGCATATATATTTGTGAAATCTGGTATAACAAACAGGCTTAATTTTATAGATATGTTTGATATACCATCAAATCACAACTGCATCAGCCACCCACTTATTCAGATAAAGGCCCGTTACGATGCTAATTTTTCCACAACAAATCCTACATAATCCAAGGTAGTCCATGCAGAGTTTGTGGATGACTTGTTACGGTTTTGGGACAGGATATTCAGTACGTATTGAGGTGTTTTCCCTCGACTATAATTCCACCAATTTCCCACATTAATATTCATTCATCCACCACAGCCTCAATAATATATATATATATAATTCAGATACTGAGAGCGGCTCTAAATAAGCCACACCTATAGGGTGGATACAGTATTTATAGCCCCAAAAACAAATTTAATAAGTTTTTTATCCCGGTAGAAATTCCTTTTCTCAACCTATAAAACGTTCAGTATTATGACACTTTTACTCAGACCCACAGAAATGTAAGCCACAAAATTTAACATGCGTTCTCTGAGCCACCATTTATATGCCTTTCACTAATAGCAACAGATCTACGGTATTCTTACTGTTACATTTCTATACAATTCAACGTCTCTGATACATTCTGTCTTCAGGTAAAAGCCATTCTACATTGATGAAATGTTTGGTTAGGATGAGGATGATACTGCTTGTTATTATCCGACGTTGTTGGTTCTAACGGTGGTTACAACAAAGCAGTGAATCGAAAAATACACAAATTGCAAAACTCAAATCTAGGTATTTTCTAAACGAAAGGATAATTTTTAAGGGAACGTGGTGGTATGGGTGAGTACTTTTGCCTACATTAAAATCACTGACACAAATAATTGTTAGGCCTATTAATTTGAACATTCTTATTTTTTAATCTTCAACTCTCTTTCAGTTTCGTCATATGTGATGTATTGTGTGACAACCGTTACGTAAGACAACTCTCGTCTTTATTTCATAAATACACGTAGGTTTTTACCGTGTAATCAGGCAATTATTACTCGAGATATTTCTCTTCCCGTTTGCATTAGACTCTATAGACAACAGTTTACAAGAAAGAAAATATGGATTCTGTTTTACTGATTAGTTTTGACAAGATTTTTAAAATAACGTAATTGTCTTTTATAATATTTCAATACAGAAATATTTGTGAAAATTGGGCAGGATATAAAATCAGACCCATGTACAGGCACTGACGGAAATGTTTTGATACGCATAAAGTTTTTTTCCTTGAGAATTTCATAGTTTTCATGAACCAATTCTATCTCAGCTTGGGCTGTATTGTTATATTATATTCAAGATGTACCCTCTCAGTTAATTAGCAACAAAACTGGCGAAACATGAGAATGGTGCCCATATATGACACTACTTCGTATGAGGGACTGACACACCAAATGAATCGTTTGGGAATAAATTTTAATCCAGTTTACTTTTACACTAGAAGCATACCCATTCAATTGTTGACTTCGGTCCATTGCAACTAGATCGCTACAGCAGAAACAAATTACTCATTTTTCCTTGTTCCCTTCGGTCACTGTCCAATGGCTGCTAGGGGAACATTGAGTGTAAAATTCAAAGCATACAGCAAATCATATCCCCGGTCTTTACATGCAAATACGCATATTTTCGCTTTGGTTCATAAACCTCTTTTGTATTTACAAAACTTTAGAGCATAACTTCCACGAGAGTAAATAAGGGAGGAGGATCGTAATTAAATCTTCTACCGTTCGATTGAAATTACTGAAGAGGTGTCTTTTGCTGCCGTGTATTGATTACAAAGTTTATAAAATACAGACGTAGAAGAAAATTGCTGTCTAAGTTCTAGACATGAAATTGGCTTAAGAACACGTGCAACATGGAGAATATTCATTGTACTCTCACCAATTCCATTTTAATATGAAAAACCTGAGAGAGGGATGGACTCGTTTGCTTTTTTGGTGTATAGGCTACTGTAAGCTTGGAGAGGGTATTATATTGATTAGGTGCTCCTTCCGCAGCAGAATTAGAACCACAGTGCTATAAAGAACAGCTAATAAAATTCGTTCTTCCCTAACTGGCAACAAGCAGCACAAATTCGGATTAAATTTGATAAAGAACACAATATAAAATTTGCACATAGTAATGAATTACGCTGTATCTTCCAAATTATTAATTCGGCAAATCCTAGTATGAAATATGAGTACACTAGAGGTCGTGCTTAAAATCTCATATGGGATGTCTAAGAATTAGTCTCTCTTGTAGAATCTCGTTTTAAATTGCCATTACAATGTTGCAATGATCGGAAAAAGCAAAAGGGAAGAACCTGCATGATAAATGTAGGCTAAACTGGGAGTAAAAGTTTAATCTCGATGTTAAAATAAATAGATTATGTAAATGGGGATTGAATGTATCTGAATACGGACGGAGTCAATTTGCTGGATGTTGTGGAAACAGTAATAAATTTTCCAGTTGCGTAAAAAATTATAATTTGTAATATGCCAAGCAACTGAGAGCTTATCACGAATATCTCTGGTCCATGCAATTAGTCATTTAAATATTTTAAACTCGTAAATCTTGTACATTATTCGTTCTTAAAAAGTAATTTCCGTACATTAGTTCAGCTGGCTAAGTGAGTCGCTCGGAAGCAGCTATAGGAAAGAAAGGGAAGTAGGCTTTTCAACATTTTTTAATAGACTGCAGTGAGATGGCTAGGATATTTGCTGAAGGATCTTGGTTATGACTCCCGGCATGGGTAACTAATGTTTCTCTTCTGCAAAACGTACAGACTCGATTTGGGGTCCACCCAGCTTCCTATTCGGTGGGTCTCCTAGGTTAAAGCGGCCGGTGCGTGAAACTGACCACTCATATTTATTTAGTACCGAGGTTAAGACTCGCTGGATTTATACATCTAATCCCCTTACAAGTCTTCACGATGTACACAGGAACAACTTCACTTTTTGCTGGGAGTGAAATTATTAATTCTCGGGTAGCAACGTGCTAGAGAACTAATTTGTCCACAAAAAGTCCCACGCAAAAGACATTTAATATGAACCCGGGCCTTAGAGATGAGACGTGTGTAGCAAGTCTGCTAACGCGCGTGCGTAGACAGGCGTCAGCGTCAATCGATTATACGAGGAACAAGCTACAAATACTGCGACAGCCGCTCGCTCTGTACGCAAGGTTTTGAACTTGTATGAACATCAGTGTACCGTACTCAGATTTCAGCTACGGTGGATTATTGGGTACTGAGTGTCCTGTTTGATCTATACCAACGAAGAGACTCCAACGCTATTCGAGTATGATGAAATCGATAATCGCTCCGTAACATGTGTAATTGAGAAGGCAAGAAGGAACGAGAAATTGGGTGCGAGAAACCAAACAAGGAATATATCGTGGTAAGAGGAAAAATAAGGAAAACATACGGCACTAGTCAAAGTAAGCAATCAACGATTAAGGATGGCGGGAAATAAGAAAAAATGTGAGGTATTTTTGTCTTCTGGGATCGCCTATTGCTTGCCTAGGTTGGTAGATAGTTACCGACGTTTTGGGACACCATATCAGGACCAAATTGGACTGCTTGACCATTGAAGATGGGACCGCTATATTGTCCTAAAACGTCAACAACAAACTATCAACCTACGCCCCGCAACGTCCTAAAAGAGCAAAGACCTCAACTGCACCGAATAGAAAGAGTAAAATGTCGTATACAAAAATAAAGGTATTTAAATGTCGTCTAACAACGTCAGTAACTGGATTATCGACCTACAGCATCAAGTAAATGAATACTAGGTAAGCTTCGCTATGAAATGGCTTATATATATATATATATATATAATGAAGTAGCACAATTTAATGCATCATTCCGGAAATATTCTACTTGCACCTGTTATTTTCGGCCTATAGTCAGAAGACTTCACCCTGGGGGACAAAATTATGTAGACACAGAATATATTTCCAGTAGGGTCACCTGCCGAGATATATTGATGATAATGATTCAAATAAACAATGATAATCAGAAGTGAACTTAAAGTTACACTTTACTGTAGTACAATAGTCACTGGCAGTTCACACTCTTCCACCATTTGTCCATCTCTCAGCGTCTCGTACAGTTAGTTGTACTAAAACAAGAACCGCCAATTGTATGGCTGCAGAAAACCTGGTGTCTTCTGAAATGTTATTACTGGATGCTATACATATAGCAAGAATGACAAGCATGCAGAAAAGTCGCTTCTTGTTCTTAAGGTTCGTCATCCCCGTTGTGTTTATAATAAATTAGATTGGAGTGTATATACTTGTCTAACACAACGATATGATGGTAGATATGTATATAATTTATTACATAAAGAACAACTACATGTTTCGGCACTTTTCATTGACCTTCTTCAGGTTGGTAAATAAAAAATAAAAAAAACTTAGTAAGCAGCTATACTCGACTTGTGTGTGTTGTATACATTGGGGAAGTAAGATAACATAGATCCAACTATATTAACCTAGACATAGCTTACAATAGCAGAACCGATGTACCCACACCACCCAACCTACATAACACATGCGAGAACTCGTACCCACTTCACCTCTTACCTCCCCACTGTATACAGCGCACATAAGTCGAGTATAGCTGCTTACTAAGTTTTTCATTTCCCAACCTGAAGATGGCCAATGTAAAGTGCCGAAACATGTAGTTGTTCTTTATGTAATAAATTATATACGTATCTCTACCATCATATAGTCGTGTTAGACAAGTATATACACTCTAATCTCGCTTCTTGTTGTTGACGACAGCAAAAAGAATTTGTCACTTCCGTCCAACTAACCGAATTCCCGTCCAATGACGAGAAATTCAAACGGTATAGACCAGCGATTCCCAACATTTTTTCATGAACAAACCCCTAAAACGATTTTTTATATCCTCGAGGAATCGGAACATAAGAAAACGGGAAGAAAATGTGCAGAGAGTTGGTAAAGCTCAAAGATTACAAAATTTCCCGCTATATTTTGAGTGATACTAGGAATTTTGAATGGAACTTCAAAATTGTTATAAATTTATTTATTTGTTTATTTATTTATTTATTTGTAGGTTTATTTATTACACGATTTGTTGCGGAACCCCTAGCCATACCCTGCGGTAGCCGGGGTGGGGAAACTATCGTTTGGACAGTGTTCGGGTGTCATGCGCATTGAATGAGTTGGGTGAAAAGTTGAGTTTTTCAAACGAAAAGCAATTCGCAAAATGCTTAAGTTTCGAAAGGGGTTTTAAACCCTTAACCGTCACCCAACCCGAAGCACCACGCTTATTGGCTGATCGCTACTACTTATTCAATGTATTTCCGGCTACCCTTCATACCTGGTTGCGATCTGTCTCTACGCACCCTGAGGACGCGCCATGCCGTAGCGAGAGCAATCGGCTTATCACAAGGCGTTTTAAGCTCATGATCTAGCACGTCTTTTAAATATGTATTGGTAATAACTGTGATGTACTACTTTCTGAAAAACACTTAATTATATGAGTTTTATTTAAGAACATACTGTAGACGTATTCTTCTTCTTCTTCTTCTTCTTCAGGCACTGAACTTCCTTTAATGGTTGAAAGTTATGGCCTTCTCAACATCTTTCCATTTCCCTCGATCCTGGACGCAGGTTATCCAATTTTTAACCTTCATTTGGCAAATATCCTGTTTGACGTTATCCTCCCATCGGTATTTGGGTCTTCCTTGTGATCTTTTAGTTAGAGGATTCCATTTAAATATCTTCTTGACTGTTCTGGTATCTGGAATTCTCTGTACATGACCAAACCAGCTTAGTCTTTGAGCTTTAATATAATTAACTATATTTTGATGTTTTATCAGTTTATCTAATTATTCGTTAGTTTCAATACTCCATATTTGATTTTCTTTCGTAGGCCCGAATATTCTTCTTAAAATTTTCCTCTCAAAGACCAGCAATTCCTGAATTATGGTTTCTTTCAGCACCCATGTTTCTGAGGCATATGTCACTATACAGTAGACGTATTGTAGTACAAAATTTGACTTGCTGCTCTCCCATAGTTCTTCTGTCTGCTGCGACATTTAGGCCTATAATAGGAAGGTTAATGGAAAGTAAAACAGAAGAAAAAGTGAAAATAAAAAATGAACAAGACATTTAAAAACCACTTCTATACGTTTTATGTCCGCGCAATAAATTGAGTAACGACACTCAAAGCCAAGCCAGGAGGTTTGTGGCTCTATGTTTATTCACAACGGTAGATCCCCATAAAGTATCTCCCCACTCCCTCAACAGACGGGCTTATACGAGCCCATAACATTAATGTGGCCTGTAATTATGTAACAGTTTTAAAAGAGTGTCTGTGTCACTGGTAACCAAACAACCGGCATCGTCTGCTTCCTGCTCTCGAGTGAGACCCTTTGAAGGCTGAATCACTCTTACAGTGAAGTCTGTCCTTGACATTCAGCTGCAAAAGACATTTGCTGTATTGTACAAGCGACAGCATATTGGGTTAGAGTTCAATATTTCGCGGCTCAGTACATTATAGGTCTATACTAAACTTATTATAAGACTGATTGTAGGCTATCTAGGCTAAGTAGCACAAAGGTACGTACGGGTGCGTTGGCGAAGTGGATAAAAAAAACTAACTAAACAACTGCATGGAAGAAGGTCCTTCTTGTAAAGCTAATAATGTTTCACCGAGTTAAGATACTCTCTCATTTTATGCAACCCAAGATTCCATTACCGTGTTTATAACAGCCTGCTTATTGTTCCTCTCTTGGACCAGCTGGAACCAGTGCATGAGCCCTCGTCGTATTTTACTAAGACACATTTTCATATACCTGCCCTTCTACTCATAGGTATTCCATTCTTTATTTTCTTCAGGTTTTTCAACCGAAACCGCCTGTGTACTTTAACTCTCTCCCATATGTAACACCCCCCACCAATTTAATCTTCTTGCTTTGCAGGGCACGAATAATATTTGGAGAGGAGTATAAACCATGAAGCTATTCTTTATGCATTTTTCCCCGTCTCCACTTACTTTTTCCTCTTAGGTCCAAACTTCTTCGTCTACATCTGCTCTCGAAATGCCTCAACATACATTATTTTCTCAATTGAAAAGACAAAGTTTCAAGCCCATATAAAATAACAGGCAGTATTATATTAATGAATATTTTAATTTTTATATTTTTGGATATCTAATGAAAGAGCAAAAATACTTTTTTGACGTTCAGGTGACCGTGTATCGTGATAAATTCTTATAATAAAACCACCTAGATGCACTAATTTCTCAAATTCATTTTTGGAATAAAACTCGACATGTTTCGGACAGTTCCTCTGTCCATTATCAGGAGTTTGTCACTGTACACACAGGAATAGTATATGTCACACAGATTTGCTGACAGCTTGCGAGCAGGATTAGGACGTCCGTCCTGATCCTGCTCGCAAGCTCCAAAAATAAATTTGAGAAATTAGTGCTTTTATTTGGTTTTAGTATAAGAACCAAAGACACTGGACAGAATATTTTTAGGCATTTCCTTAATTTAATCTGCTGTTTAGTTTCATTAAGAATGAAAGTGCTTCCCAAATATTTATAATTTCATATTTTCAAGGTTGTATTGAATACAGTGAGGTTGTACATTTTTCCACTATTATTTTTACTAAATTCTCTCTCTATTTACCCGCACACCAACCTTTAAGCTATAGACTAATACTGCTAAAACCTGCTGCTTCATTTTTTACTTATTTTACATTTACATCTAATAAATTAATAAAATTAGCACAGAAATATATGCTACAAGCTGACTTTTCTCCTTCACTTTCTATAATTTATATTTCGCTTGAAAATCCATCACGACATTATGTAGCAGAAATATACAGCAGAGTCAACAAAGTCTCCTATCTTCAGACAAATTGCAAATGTATCAGACAAACATGTGTTTAACAACAATTCACTATAAGTTTCATTCAAACACGTTTTAATTTAACTCGGTTGTACCAAATAATATTATATACAACCTCCCTCCTCAATGAATCATAAAATTTCTTTGCGCCCACCAATATATACCTGAGTCAGGCCCCATTTGTTTGCAATTTTTCATAAGTATTTGCCAGATTTAGAACCCAATGTTAGTAGGTAATTTGTTGCTTCGAAGCTGACATTAATGATCTGCAGTGCATTCTCCTACATATTAAGATATCCGTGACAGGAAAGGTTGGATAAATATTTTGTGTTTCAAAACATTCGTGTGAATTGAAAATAAAAAGGAGCTGTTTTATCGCACTTGTTAGAAGTAGATACAATGACTGACTTACCGACAGCAGAAAGCAATTACCGGGTTTTGATAAGTCCTTAGTCCGACCAGGAAGGAAACAAGCTGCGCTTGTCAAAAGCGTGATGGGCAGAGGAACAGATTGATTTGACTAGGATAGGGACACGTGATGGACTTTTGTGAATGCGGTAATGAACCTCCAAGTTCCATAAAATGTGGGGAATGTAGCTTGTTTCCTTCCTGGTCGAGATAGGGACTTATCAGCACCTCTGTATTTTCGTCCCAGCAGGACAGGTTCCTATTTTTCACGCATCTAAATTCAATAAAAACCATAAAAAATATTTCCTTTATGTGCTCTGGATATTAAAAACCAAAATGGATACTTATAGGTAGCAGTTTGCTTTTAAAACACCCAGCATAAAGGATGTCTTGCTAGTTGCAACTGACATAAGCATTTCTACACTAAATTATCATCAATGATATATTTTGTTACATAGGCCTATATTTCTTCGGTAAATTTGGTTTACACACTTACGTCCAGTAAGAAAACGTGTCATAATTCGAAAAGTAAGCCCACGCGGAAAACAATGTTGAGGTAACACACAAAGATCTTTCTAATACTGAAAGTTCGTCTCACATTTCTCTACCGAAATTACTCTTTCATAACAAACATCACACAAGTACGACATTTTTAAGACGAATCGAGAAGCAACATTTTGGGAGAGATGAAAATTTGATTCTCATATCCCACCATAAAGTCATGTGACTTTTATGCGCACGGTAATAAATCTCCAGATTTTATGACATGCATGAGCCGCCTCAGCTTTGGGAGAGCTTGGTTGTTTGGAATTCGTAGGGTAGGTCCTCTAGGCCCATAGGCCTATACGTAAGAGTGATAAAGTAGGGCCTAGCTACAAATTAAAGAAAATTTAAAAAAAACTAAGAATTTCTCGATTTAGGTGTGTTTGGAATCAGGCGATATTATTGCAACGAGGACTGATATCTCCTTTTTTTACTGGCAAGTAACTTCTGATGTACATATTGCACCAGACAGCTTTCTTGATGTAATATTTTCGTTGTACTAGGCTTATACTTTGTGACATCATGGAGCCGCAAGAATTTAAAACTAACGAAGTTCTTCAGTTCTGGATCCTAAAGATAGAAATTAAGCTCAATTAGAGGTGTTGCAATGAGATGACCGTTGGTGGAAAACTGTCAAAGTTGGCATCACATCCAAAAATATATGGACAGATGTATTAAATACGGTACTAGAGATCAGAATTATTCTAACTGTTCATAGAGGAAAATGATGTAAATATCATTGCTCAAATCCAAGAAAATCTATTCAATCTACATTGTAAACAAAAATGCCTTAAGCAGACCCTGTTCAGCAAAATATATTATATTTACATTCTCAAAACATGGACACACACACTGCATTTGAAGCATTTTTGTGTTATTTAGGGTTAAAGGTAACGGCACGCACGTTTACCACTGCACTTTGGATTAATCCAGTTTATCTCAAACCGGTTTCCGCGTAACCCCAGGGTTCCGCTAAGGGGTGTCAGCGGTTCTGAGAGACGAAAGTGTGTAGTGGCGAGCGAGTTTTATTAGCGGTCCTAAACTTATATGTACGAATTAATATTTGTGTGGTGACATTTGACGCTAATCATTCCGTCACTGATATCACGCAGACAATCAATTGCTTCTTCATTCCAGCAGCTTCCAGACTGCAGTCCAGTCAGTCAGGGAGCACAGCTCGCCCTAGACACGGATGATGTGTCAGGCGAAACGATCAGATTGCTGATCAGTTTGGGGTTAGCTGTTAATATTTTACGTGTAAGGTACATAAAAAGTAAATAAATTCTGGTATTTAGATTTATAATTGACTTATTGTGGACAGTAAGTTACCTAGCTTTTTTTTAGTGTTCCGTGCATATATGGGATTAATCCAGTTATTACATTTGCTCTGCAGCTCTGTAGTAACAAGTTGTAAAATAGAACCAGTTTGTTTTGTTCTTATGGAAAAACCACGCCTTTAAACTTCTGAGCGCGTTTCGATTTTTTGTAAAAGAGGTCTTTCAAACCGCCCAGTAACCTTGAATAATTGATTGTGTAATAATAAAGGTAATAATAAAGTGAAATGTGTGTAGATGGCCGTAGCTTAACGTATCGTAGAGCCAATTGTTATTAGTAACCGGAAAAAACAAGATAATCTAGGGTCTCCGGGCCAAGACCTTAACCCAGAGGTACACAGATACAAAGAAGGTATAATACTCTAAACCGCGACCTTCATTTTCGAATGTAATATAACAAACTGCAGTGAAGAACACAGGAATATCGTGACTGACTGTAAAAGGGACCTTGAAGAGACGGAAGAATGATCAGGCCTAACTAAACTCCGTGGCCTTAGTCTGCACGCGAACTATACCGATCAGGCCTAAGCGTTGGCAAAGTCTGGGAAATATTTGGAAGCATGTGCAACAAACCAATTACAGTAGGACCTCGACTTTCGGACCTTCAGCTTTCGTATAAACCTCCCTTTCATAGATTATAAATTCTTACCCCTAATCCGTCTTTCGTAGGCCGCATTCGGACTGCCGTAAGCAGCTGACGACAAAATATTTTGAACTCAACCAAGCGCGCACGTCAGTCTCTGCGTGGTCTAGTTATTAGCCTATCTATATTCATACTGCAGTGTTTATCCGTTCCTGCATGCATTTTTTCCAAACGGCATATCACACCAAACACATTTGTTCTCGCAGCAGTGATAAGATGCCTTCCACGTATCCCCCCACACATACTCTCTACATTCCTCAAGCGTCTTCGGCCGCAAAACCGAGTCCCAAACTGTATTTTGTGTGTCCTACATACCGGAAAAGTATATGAGCTAGCTAGAATTTGAGACAAGAACTAACTTCAGGAGACTAATATGTATTATGCACATTTCGTAACCCAACCGTTAAATTTGATGGGGATGGGAACACAGAAGTATACCGCACGACTTTCGTACATGTTGCCTTTCATACACGTTTTCAGGAACGAGTTACGTACGAAAATCGAAGCGTGCCTCTACTTCAAATCTTGCACCCAGAGCTGAGCGCCTCAAGTGACACATTCCTGAACTTCGTAGCCGTGACGTATTCCAGCGGAGCGCGCGCACGAGAGGGCTCCACCCTGGTCGTATACATCCAGTCCATCGTTCCATTCTAATCCCGGGAACTATGTATCCAACCAATACCGACAACAGAGCGTCTCATTTGCCCTTATACTTTTCCCCTCACTGCGGGAAGCCCCATACAAGAGATTACTTCATTTCCCTTTCTCCGATTGGTCGGATGCATCCCTTACGTCACAGGCAACCATCTTTATTGCTACCAAAATATCTTGGCAGCCATCATGTAACATGACGTCACACGACCTTCAAACAAAGATGGTTGTCTGAGCATGCGCACTGTTACAAGCTCTACGCCAATCTGGTGTTTCACAGCAGTGACGTGCTGAAAGAAAATATGCAGAGATCCCACAGAATGGAAATCGCCAACGATAGCATGGCTCCCTACAACTGTTCTTTGAAAGCCACAAAATTAGTCTGCAGGAGTCTTTAAACGGGTACAGTACAGACAAGGACATCTGCCTTATTAATTGCGAAGTAAAAAATTCCCTCAATTGGGCATGAAGAATTACTATTATATTATTCGAAGTTGGAATAACATACATCTTTGTTTTACTGGGCTGTCTCTGTTTCACATCCCGTCTTGGAAATCATTTACTCGCGAGAAGAACTACCTGAAGGCGAATAAAATATCTGTTAACCTGAAACTGTCATTACAGCTGTAGGAAATTTTCCTTAGCCTCGTGGCTTCCTTACTCATTCATTTCGCACCTGTTTACGGAAGCAAAGTTACTGGTCACCAATACGGCCATCTTTGAGCCTTCTACTTCCAACAAAACAATCTTATTCAGGCTTATAAAGAAAATTAATCACATCTCTACGTGCGTACAGGAATAATTACAGACCTATCAAAAATGACAGACCTCTTGTCGCTGTAAGGCCAATCATTGTACTCGTAAGGTGGACCTCAGACAATGTAAAATTGTTAGAGTAAAAAGACTATTCTTAGGATATGATAAAGCAGGGACATAAATACGTTCTGAGAATTATTATGTTTGAATCGTGTAAGAAAATTTAACTCTATTTAAGGCAGATTGATGAAATACAGATTATGCCATAGGATATTCACAGTATTACCTGAAATAGGCAAGTTTAGAACGAAGTGTAGGTTTACTCTTCATCTGAAGCCTTAGAATATTACTTCAAACCTGCAAAGCCATAAGTCTTGTGGAGACACATAGGCCTATTATTGGACTATTTCTATCGTTTCGTTCCTTTTAAAGACGCAGAATTGCCGAGAACCGCTCTGCTTCCATTATCAGGCGAATCTTAAAAAGCAGGGCAACTACAGATTTGGGACCAGTGATTGGAGCTTACTGTCTTCCTTGGAATAGGGACGTGATGTCTTGTAGACTAGGAGAAATGTAGCAACCTACCAGTCAATTCTGCTGCTTCCGTAATCAAGGTAGGGGAACAGGTTGATTATGACCGTGGCTGGATTCCTCGAAACACTGGTAAATTTTTACCAAAACATGTCTTCACATCCCCGCCTAGAGCCATCTTCATAATCACCATCATGAGAAAATAAAATTTTACGAATACCTTAAAGTCTAAGAAAATAGCCTAATTCCCAGCACAGAATAAATAGCTTCTGGAAATAATGCGTAGCCTAAAGCTTAATAACTCGTACGGGAAGTTCAAGTGCAAGTATTCTGAATTAAACATAATTTAATCCAAATAAATGATTAACTTTCATGAAACTATTAATTTTTCACCAACGAAGTTTTCTGACACAATAAAAATGTGTTTTAGAATAAAAAATGAACATGCTTGTCCTGTAAGCTTTTTTTGTGCTTCCAATGGCAGCCGTTATTCCATTAACTTAAGGGGTTAATTAAACTATTACCGAGACAATAAACCATACAGACTTGCACATGCTTCTGGAAAACTTTCTTACAAGTCTACTTGTATGGTTCGGGGAGAGCTCATCTGTGCTTTCGGAAGTATTTATAGAGTTTCTGTTGACTTTATGGCTCTCTCTTTACGTTGCTGGTAGGAGACACTGAGATTCTCAGAAGCTTACATGAACTACTATTTTGACACGGTCCCGTATTCAAAAGCATACAGATACGTACACGTAGGGAAAAAATCGGCCAGCCTCGAAATATTTACAGCGTTGAAAATGAAACATATACGTAGTCAAGTAGGTCCATATTACACGTTGCCAAATCTATGTGTACAGTCTTGTCTTGGCCTTCATGCAGTGAGCAGTGTGATGAAATATAGACTTGTCTGGCGTGTTGAGCGGGAAGGACGTCACAGCACATAGGAAAACGTTGAACTGTTTATCTAGGATTGTATCACATACGCGACAGTACTGGAAACCTCCAGCTAGTGATGCGGTACTGTGGGCAGGTAACACAGCACTGTTTACCTGGCAGTAAAAGACTACACATAGGACAACACCACATTGTTGGTATGACAGTACGATACTGCACACAGGCCAACAACACACTTTTGAACTAGCAGGACAACAGAACTACACTGCATTACTAAATTAGTGGTAAGACACTGCAGGCAAGACGACAACGACCTGTTGAGTTAGTGGTGTGGTACGACAGACATGACAACACTGTATTGGTATGACACTGCAGATGGGAACACACCGCAGTGTAATATACCGCCTACTGACCAGCTGAGAAAGCAGTGTGGCACTACCGACAAGACAACACTGTGTTGCTGAGAGCCGTAACATTCTCATTGCAATGCTGAGCCAGCGGTACGGCGCTACAGACAGGCACACATCGCGTTCTTCCCGTAGCTGTGTCTGTATATATTTCCTTTGCTTGATCATATTTTGACGTCACCCGCAAGGGGGGTCCACGGTGCGTGCAAGATGGTTTATTTACACTCTCACTTCCCGAGTCTGCACAGGCTCAGTGGGTTTGAAGACATCTGTGCCCAAAAAGGCATTAGGAGGATGGAAGTAGGCCTATAACACCACGCATTCTTAACCCCTGCGTTAGATAAGGGTGTGTCGTCAGTTTCACTTCGCGGCCACATTCACCCCGTGAAAGCCCTCCCAGTAAACAGTGATCAGTAAGTTCGTTGGGCCCCATAGTCAGTGTGGGAATTTCTGCACTCGGTTATGTACTAAACTGCATTACAAAATATTTCTTTGGTCCTTGACCTAAATATGTTCTCGTTTCTACTTATATATCCTTCCTGTCTTAGGTAAAGTCACTCAGCGCTCGAAAGTCGTGTAACAGTACCACGCCAGTGAAAACGACAGGACACCAGTTGTTGTCTTATGGTTAGAGTAGTGGCAAAATTAGCCATCATTGTAGTTATAATATGGATGGTATGCAAGTTAATATCACAAATGTTCTACTACTACTACTACTACTACTACTACCACTACCACCACCACTACTACTACTACTACTACTACTACTACTACTACTACTACCACCACCACTACTACTACCACCACTACTACTACCACCACCACCACCACCACCACCACCACTACTACTACCACTACCACTACCACTACTGTCTTAGTGTCCAAATTTTGCCTTGTGCGTATTATTGAATAGGCGCAAGTAGCGATATATATCTTCCACATACAAACAAACTCAGTAAAACAGGAAAATCACGAGTATTTAAACAAGTTTACATTGATCAAAATTTATAGGAATCGAAAAAATTTTTTGCGGAAAATTAAATCTGCTCTACTCTAAGACAGACTATTTCTCCCATGAAAATTCCATAATTAAGAAACTACAGCCCACAATTTCTATTAACAAAACAGTACAAAAATTTAGCGAATGAAACATAATGTCTAAAGTCTAAATACAAAGTAGTATTGCAGGACTGCTGCTGATTGCTATTGCCGACAGCCTCCTGCTTTGAAACTCTCACCCGAATGTTCGACTAAAGACGCTTCATCGTAATTAAGACGATGCCACCTTAAATAAAAAAAGGAGGCGGACTGTAAAAAATAGCCCACTTCCTTCACACTGAATACTTTTTTCTTGCTATTTAGATTCTTCTGTGGAAAATAATTATTTAAGTTACACAAAATTATATATTAAGTATGCCTAAATTTTAACGTAAATTTGACTGACTTCAATCTAAACCATTTATTGCTACTTCTTTCTCTGATAAGCCTGCAAAAATACAATTTCACTATCGCACTGAACTCTTTATTTAGGCCATATATTTGGGGAGACGAAAGGAATATGTAGTCTAGTTTACGTCAACGTTGTGTATACTTCCTTTCAAAGTGTACGTGAAGTTGTACGTCTAAAGAAAAGACAAATAAATTTCAGAAGTCGAGCTACGTACAAAACTTGAACATGGGGATACTTCTTCACAGCGCGGAATGCTAGCTCACAAAGATTAACGTTTTCATAAATTAACAGCTATGCCATAAAGGAGTGTTTACACTATACACAGTAGAACGACAGTTAAAATGGAAACTGAATGGAGTCTAAACTGCATGTGTCTATATACAGGTCTAAACGCATATTCTATTGATGTAAATAAACAAACAATCAACTAGGATCTCTACGGTTAAAAAACTACACAATGACAATATAAATAAAAGTAAGAACTCAGTAAATTACAGCCTAATCAACATTTAACTTCTTGTTTATACTAATTTGAAAGGGGGCACTATTCATTCTGCCTTGAATTCTCTCGACAATTTGAAACCTTGTGAACTTTTCGGTGAGTGAATGACAGTAGTCAAGAGATACGAGTATAAGACGGCACGCTTTCACAGCGATTGTCTTTCCAGTGACGATGTTCTGAATTTTTCTCCGTGCAAATTAATATGTTTGTTGCGAGCTCTTTTTAAAGTTATAAAAAAAAACTTGTCCTCTAGTTTACAAAACCTAAGACCACTATTTTAACATTCAAATGAGTATCACTCTAATTCCTATGTGAAAAAAAAACATTAAAATTTTATTGAAATCATTACGTATATCATCTGTCTTTAACATTAATTAACGGAAATTCGATGATCTTCGAATCCATTTTGACTAAATCGGACATTGTTTAGTTCTAATAGAGACTGCTGATATATTCTAATTGTGGTTATCATCAGACTATCATAGTGGACGCTTCACATGAAAACTGTGTTTTCCGGTCTGTATCTTGGCCCTATTTCTTTAAACACACAAAATTTCCAACAATATTTCGAGGGAAAATTTAAAATGAAGATTAGCCTATAGTACTCACATATCATTTAGAGCATCCTGTTCTCATTGGTGGTAAGAATTTTGGAGAAAAATGTACAAGAATTTTTACGCTACGTCTGTATTTCAGGAATTTTCCGTAGCCTATAGCGAACACATCTGAAAATTAAAAAAAAAAAAAAAAAACCAGGTTTAACCCGTATTACTCACACGAAATTTCGTCGTAGAAAAAATAAAAAAAAAAAAAAAAAAAAAAAAAAAAATACTTTTTTTGTGGTTTGTACGTACAAAAAAGTGTTGTGGTGTTTTTGTATTATCTTTGTTTTGCTGTTGTTTCTCTATAC
>Ga0123352_10004832_pt1 | contig 20023 bp, 43 predicted proteins | sample TergutLab28metaG_FD_89700 | JGI IMG/M metagenome (GOLD analysis project Ga0123352, IMG submission 89700) | Labiotermes labralis P1 segment gut microbial communities from Petit-Saut dam, French Guiana - Lab288 P1 | ecosystem: Host-associated > Arthropoda: Insects > Digestive system > Gut ...
ATATGATTTTGTCAGAAAATCAAACGGGTTATATTCCTCGTTTGTCCAAAAGTCGTCCTGAGACCACTTACAATTATCGCAGTGTACATACATGATTTTAGTTTTTAAATTATTATTACTAACCGAAATATACAAATAAAAAAAATGGGTTGCAAATCACACAACCCATTTTTTCTACATTTGATAACTTATTGCCTCAAAATATCTATACCATCTCATAATCCTATCATGATACCATTGTCCTGCTCTTGGATTATGACGGTGAATAGCAACATCAATACATTTCTGTGGATTGTAATGATTATTCACAATCTCGAAAATCTTAGTTGCCTTGAAAAAATCAAACCTATCCATGTCGGTGAAAAAGATACTATCCTGTAATCTATTCGCCTCACGAACATAACCGTTTTTGGATAATGGAAGATGTTGAAAAGGACCACCCGCCCCAGAAGTAGGATTAACAGCGTTATCCTTAAACTCACTTTCTACCATTACCATCGCCAACTTCATGTTATACCACCGCATATTAAGTGGTTCACTATGACTGATACTATCAAAGATAGACTCAAACAAATCTGTCTGATCTTTTAGATGGGTCATCAATATCTGCATCGAATCAACCCTTTCCATAAATGCCTGTTCATTTGCATATATCTTACGATACGACAAAAAAACCGACATAAAAATAACCAAAAGAGACAATACCATTACATATGATATACTCCTTAAAGTTTCCATCTTATTTTTGAAAAATTTGTACAACATTACTAAAAAAATTTAAATTTATTATTAATTATAAAGTTCATACCAATAAAAAACCTACCGAACTTTCATCCGGAAGGCATGTTTTGTTGTTTGTTTAAAAAGTATTACTGCTATACAGCCTAATATTCTACTATGATATATATCCTCCATTGTTTGTAAAATGATAGTTAGTCCGGGCACCAATTTTATCAGATATTGTCAGCGAACTAAATATAACCCCACAAATACCACCAGTAATATCATTCTGAATGGTATTGGGAATAAAATTTATTAAATGTTTATTAACTCTTATGTTTTCCATAACACAATAATACAAAAAAAAAGCAAGTCCACAAAATAATCTACAAACTTGTTATTTTATCAAAAAAAATGTTATTCCAAAGGTTTTGTTTCTTCATCCTCCTCTTCTTCCAATTCAAATGGAACACCATCTTTATCAACTTTATACTTATCTCTACTTATCTTCAATTTTGCTTGATAAATAAAGTAACCAAGTAAAGTTGTTATTAAACTCGTTATTATGGCAATTGTTACACCCTCATTAACATTCTTATCCATTGATGCTAAAATAAAAGAAAATGTTACAAGCGTCATACACCATATCAAAACAAAGACAACTATAATCTTTGAAAACTCAATACGTTTTTTTCCATTTTCTATCGCCATGATATTCTTCTTCATGGACAAATACGATTCCGGCATAATTTTGTAGTTTTATAAAATGTTATTTTTTTTTCAATAATATGTTTCATGAATCTTCAACGAAGGATCTATTATTCCAACCGCCTCCTCAACATTCTTACATACTTTTACTAATGTTATTAATTGAGAAATCTTTAATAACCTGTCAATGGCATCACTGACATTAACCAAAAGAAATACCCCACCTTTAAGTTTACATGTTCTGTTACCAACTAAGAACACAGTCAAACCAGAGGAATCACAATACTGACACCTACTAATATCCAATATAATATTCTTAGCATTTATACTAACCAACTCTTGAAACTTAATCTTTAATAAAGGCGCAATAACAGAATCCAACTTATCCTCTGTAACCTTCACCAATGTATAATCCGGATAATACTCTATCACGAAATGCTTTTTATCATCTGTTCTCATACGTCTTACCTATTTTTATATAAATAGATCGTTTCAACATATCAGATTTTATAAGTATTTTTCAATCATTATAAACTTAAAATTTTTTTTATAAAATGGAAAAATCTTGGAACATACCAGAACTTGTACATGAAATTGAAGAAATTCAAATCATACGAAGAAACAAATTATCCAAAGATGAAAATGTTCACCTACCAGAAGAACAAGTATATCAATGGAAAATCGTCCCGTCATATGAAGACGTAAAAATCGTAATCCGAAACAAAGACGGACAAGAAATCATATATGATAAATTCGACATCGAATGCGGTCATAGAGAAATCCTATTCACAGTTCAAGAATACTGATCAGAAAATTTTTTAAAAATGTTATTACAACAAAAATCATTTAATAACCTTTAAATAATATAATAAAATGATATTAGGAATGTTACATAAAAAAGTACTCGAAAAAATGAGTATTTTTCAAATAGCGGCTGTATTATATACACTCGTTACATGGATAATTAACGTAATAAAAATCACTCGTTGCGACTGGCAACTCGCAGTGGCGTACAAAGAGGAAGTGATACACATATTAGGTCTAATCCCCGGCGTGTGCTGGGTAACAGCATGGACATGATACAGCAAGAAACCCCTTCAGCGGATTTTTTAACCCCAGCAATTATCCTAACACTGATGACATTCTTAACAATGTCAGTAAATATTTATGAAGTTTCAATAATGTGTGGAATAATAGGGTTTGTGTTCTGGATGTTATTCATAAGAAGTGTCACCATTAAATATCAATAACATGTTTCACAAAAAGCAATTGATTTGGATCCCATTTATTGGGTGGATATTTTGGATTAGTTTCCATTTTAGAGGATGGAATTCGGAAAAAATTTGTTATGATTTCTTCTCAGAAGAAACTGCATACACATATAAGGTACTATTACCTAATAGTATAAACCAATCTTTATGGTATTTCGCATTATTAATCATTTGTCTAATGTTTTAAAAAAAATTATCATGTTTAGAAAAAATTTAAATTTTATTGCAATCGTATTAACCATAATATTCGTAACTCTTAAGTTAGGAGAATTTGGTAAAGTAGCAAACTGGAGTTGGATATGGGTTTTATCACCCGCGTGGATAACCGTGTTAGCATCAATGCTAATAACAATCACAGTAATACATGTACATAATCGTAATATCAAAAAAATACCTGAAAAAGTAAAATCCAGATTCCAAGAAAGACTTGAAATAGCGCAAAAACGACAGCAAGAAGAAGCGCAAGAAAGAAGAAACCGTTCACGACAAGAACGAGAAGAAATCAAAAAATCAGTGGAAGAAATCCAACAAGAAGACGAAATCGCCAATTATTGGAGACAAAATCAGGATGAGTGGGTAAAAATTTTCAGAACAACAAATGCCGGAAGATACCCAACAACAAACCATTTAATTGAAGATGTTGATGAATAAAATGATAATAGCAACCGAACACGGTTTATACGAAACACAAATAGAGAATAACGATGCTAACGCTATTTTGTGTACAAAAATCCTTGAACACGCACTCCTAAAAAAAATCTGTTGTTCAAGTGTCGATCATTGTGAATGTGATATGGAAAAAATAAGAAGATTCCGAAACCGTATCAAAAAACTACAAGAATCTAATTCTATATATGATGTATATAAGATTAACAAAAATAACATTCTAAAAATATTCCCAGATAAGGAAACAGCAATTCTTAACCTGTATTATATCAACCACGAAGATTTCTTCCCAAAATTCTATTTTACCAAAAACACCTAAAAATTTAAATAATATGGAAAATAAAGATGATGTTGTTCTAAAAGTAAAAATTCCAAAATTCTTAACAGGAATGTTTTCCAAAAAAAAAGAACAACCAAAGAAACAGAAACCTGTGAAAGAACAGGTCGTAAAACCGTTAACCAAAAAGGTAGAAGAAGATATAAAGGTGACACATATGTCCTTTGAAAAACAATACAGAGAAAAAAAGGAACGTACAAAGATTGAACCAATTGAAGCAATTTCACCTTCTAATAATCATTTAACAGAAAAACAAATTCGGAAAATATATGTGATGGATCACAATACACCTATTCTAAATGAAATTTCAACTTTTAGAAGACCTGTGGATATTTTTAATAAACTAATCGTAAAAACATGTGCTAACATAATATATCACCCAACAGATAAACACCAACATTATATTGATATAACAATAGATTCAGACCTAACAGACCGTGTTTATTTTACCGTAGATAATGGTACATTAACCATTGACCTGAAAGCAGGAACATATTATAACATAAAAAAATTCGTAGTCGATGTATACTCACCTTATCTAACAGAAGTAGATATGAAAGGATCAGGTAATTTCGAATGCTATGATAGAATAATGTTATCGAATTTCAACCTAAAAATATCCGGAAGTGCTGACGCTAAAATACACCATATAGAATGTGAAATGTTATCTATAATAATATCCGGAGGCGGAAACGTAAATATTGCAGGAAATTGCCAAAATGCTGAAATGAAAATATCAGGATCAGGAGACCTATGTGCTTCAAAATTATACACAAAAAATGCAATAACTAAAATCAGCGGATCAGGTGAAATAGATATATCAGTATCAGAAAACCTAAACGCAAAAGTATCCGGTTCAGGATATATTATATACAAAGGAAATCCAAATGTAATAGAAAAAGTAACAGGAAGTGGAAAAATAAGAAGAAAAAAATAAAATGGAAAACATAAAACATAGAGAAATAAAATGGATTCTTCGAGGACATTTCGTCTGTAACAATTGTCGAAAAACTTGTAGCGCATCATGTTCAGAAGAACTAGAAAGAATTGAAAGAGGAGAAGAAATCGAAGATCAAAACCTATACCCTAGAAAACAACTTATTGGTTGTCTCGGACAATATTGTGAAACACCGTGTAGATTACAAACAGAAAAAAGTGACCTAACAATAGATCACCTTATCAAATTATGTCAATGGATGGGAAACAAATTAAATCAATTCTACACAAGAACGTCTGAAATATAACAATTGTTATTTGCGGAAGACTCTAACACCCACATCTGACTTGTTATATGTGTGCCAAAACTATCGGTATGAGATCCAACAAGACCATCTACACTAATATTTGTTATCTGTAATGAAGAAGGTAACGTGTTAAATGTTATATAATGTTGTGAACCAGTAATACCACTTATCCTCATATATATTCCAATACCATTATTTGAACCAACAACTGTCAACCAAACATCTCTCATAGTATTAGTCTGACCTGCCGCTAAATAAAATGTTATATATCTACCAATTTCCGGTGGAGCATATCTAATATCAGAATATCTAACACCCTGAGACATTTGATATATATTTGTAGATGTAACACTAAAACCTAAATGAGAATACAAACCTATAGTCCCAAATGTCACACACTGATCAGTAAATACCGGCCAAGTTGAATTAATACCAGTTCTGATTTCATTATTTGTTGCTATACCATTAACACCTGTTGCCATAATTTTGTTCTCTTTTTTTATAAATAGAAGAAAAAAACTTACTTATGATATAAATTACCCCAATAACGAATCAACTAATGTAAGTTTTACAATAGTTGTTGCCGCTTTTACCCTTCCACCACGTCCAGAAATCAAATTTGACGTGGCAACACCCATCTTCTGTGTCCTACCACGTTTTGTGGTAGGAATATCAATCTTATTAGCAATCTTCTGCTTAATAGCAGAAATACCAATCGCTCGCTTTAACGAAAAACTTAAACCAGGTATTCTCATTTCTAATATATTTCTAAAATCGAATTATCTTTTAATTCCCACTTAAATTCATTAGGAATTTTATTAGTAACACTACCAATACCAGCATATGTACTAACCTTTGTCTTCCATTCAACACTATTAGGTCGAACAACAATTTCTTTACCAATAAGATTATTGCGTAAATCATCAACAAACCTATTAGTTATTTTACTCCTGTCATTTAATTCTAATGCAAAATCCCTAACCTCAATGTTACCCCAACCAACAACATCATTCCTACGAAAACGTAAGACTAAATGTCTATCAACCTCAGGATAACCAAGTCTATATGTGCCGTTACCACCACAAGTTACACCAAGAGGAACACTACCACCTTTTTTGATACCGGTAACAATCCTCGTTAAGGAGTTAACATTATAAGTAATATCAACAACATTAGCAAAAAATTCAAATCCATTCGAGGGATCATTAAAAACCTCTCTCGTCAAAGAAACACTACCAGCACTTAATCCCCTATCAGTATGATACGGTACAAAATCTACCAAGTAACATTTCCTATCATCTCCAACATAGAAATAATCATCAAGATCCCTAAGAAACCTATTACCATGAATCACACTCTTAATGTGAAAAAAATACTCCTCTTCATTAATATTCTTAATGAAACCAAAACCCCTGTCAGGTTTATATTCTACAACTACTCCACGCATAATTAAACAAAATTACCACTATTAAATTACCAACGTCGCTATCTCACCATCATCACCCTGTATAAAAATATACTGAGTCAACACAGTCCTGATCTATGCCCCATATTCAACATAAACCTTAAACGGTAAATTCGATAAACTATTTACAGAATAAACCTTCGAATCAACCAACGTACAAGTAAGGGACGAAATGCTATCACGCCCATCAATGAAGTATTCTTTCGGATCACTACAACTCCAAGAATGATACTCACCAACCTCATTCCCATGAACCTCAATAAACTCACACAGAATGTCAAAATCCTCACAAAGGTAATAACAATCAATCTTACTACCCCAACCAAATTCCAACTCCGTACATACACTTACATAAATCGTCTTCATATCATTTTAATTATATTTGAAAATTTATACCTAATAAAATCATAATAATATTTTCTGATCACTAATAAAACCATTTTGAAATATTATCAAAAAATCAGTATTATTACCCAAATAATAGAAAAAAATGTATAACAAAAAAAATTTTCTCGCACCTGACAGTAGACATTCAATGGCAGCATATCATGCGTTTATTGATAACGCTTCTATTGCTAAATTACGTATTAGTGATTGCCAACACGCAATCTTGTTGTGGAATGATTTGACAAAACCAAAACAAGTAGAAGAAATGTTAGAAAAACTGAAATCCCTACGAGAAGGTATTTTAGGTTTTGAAGAATATATAAAACTGAAATATGTTAGAACATAAAAAAAAATAAATGATATGATAGAAGATTTACAAAACGAAGTGTGGAAAGATGTTATGGGATATGATGGAAAATATCAGGTGTCTAATATGGGGAGAATAAAATCATTAATAACAAATAAAATATTAAAACAAAGTAATAGTGCGGGATATCTATTAGTTTTTTTAAAAAAAACAGTAAAGGCACACCGACTGGTTGCAGAAGCATTTATACCAAACCCACAAAATAAACCACAAATCGACCACATAAACGGCGTAAAACATGATAATCGTATCGAAAACCTAAGATGGGCAACTGCAAAGGAAAATAAAAATAATCCTATAACAAAAAAATATATTCCGGTTAGTGAAAATGGTTTGAAACTTTGTAATAAATGTTCAGAATATAAAACAATCGAATATTTCCGCTATAATTATAGTAATGTTTGTCGAACATGTTGTAATAGACAAGGAAATGAATTAAAAAGAAAAAAAAGAATTCTAAATAAATATAATGGAATAAATGAAAATGTTGAATACTTAAGAAAAGTATTTAAGAAAAGTATTATCAACGATATGAAACTTTGTCATAGATGTATGGAATATAAATTATTTGAAGAATTTAGCGAAAATAGAAATGTTTGTCGAACATGTAGAGGTAAAGAAAGAAATAAATATAAAAAAAAATAAGTATAAGTTATTAAATATCAGTTAAATACCATTTGAATAATAGGGGAATGGTATTTTGGATATTAGTTAAAATTTTTTTCTGGAATTTTTTTTTAACAGCGATGCGCGATGATGCGTTTGCCCATGTAGACCCCTACCCTCCACCCACCCCTCTAGGGGGGGTCCGTATAGGGTAGGGTGATGGACACCCTACCCTAAATAAATGTTAAAATATTATTTTCCTATGCTGTCATCAAATATTTCATTCTATTTAGTTCGGTTTGAGTTTTAATAGATGGCTCAATATCTTTTGACCAAAATTCGTAATACAAATAATCTAATAATCTCTCTACTAATATTTTAATATCAGTATCATAATCGTAATAATTATATATTTCGTGGTCTGTTTCGCTCAGTGGTTTTCGTTGTCCACGTGCTAATATTTTACCTTTGCCACGTCTGTAATAACCTATTCCGCCGCGTATTATAACGTTTGCGTTATATTGCGTAATTGTTTCTTGTTCTGTATTATTTTCAATAATACCTTCTTGTAAACCTATCCTTATGGTTACTTTTTTTGCGGATGCTCTAAAGTGCGCATCCTTATGGTTCGTATACCATCCGTTGTGTGTACCCTCAAAAGTATTTTCAGGGACTAACATATTAAAATATATGCTATTTGTTTCGCTATCGAATTCAGTTTTTATAAAACCAATTTTTTCGATTCTCGCTGCGTCAAAGTCAAATTTGACAAAATTTTTACCTACAAATTTACCAATTTTCATGATATTTAAATTTTTTCGATTATTATTATTAAAATTGTAATATAATATTTAAATAATATTCTGATCTGATCCGGATATGGTATTATTTTTAAATGTTAAAATATGTTAAAATGGTATTATGATATTTTAACATTTATTATGACCTGCTTCGCTTCGCTTGGATCAGAATATAATTTTAGAATTATATTAAAGATGTTAGTAGTCAAAAAAGATAGGATGATATGGTTCAGAAAATATACTTTGAATTATATTAAGAATATAATAATAATTAAAAAAGATACGGTCATGGAACGGTTAAGAACGGGAGTCATTTTCAACGATTTTGGGGTCAAGATCATAGGTTTCAAAAAAGGTAATAGTTTCGTACTTCGTGCATACAGCAAAGGTAATTTGATCGAAACAAGTATAGAAAATCCGACTTTAGCGGAACGCGGAACTTTCATACAAAGGTATTTGTAAGCGGTTCAGAAAAAAAGATAATATTTATATTAAGAGCATAATAATTAAAAAAAATAAAAAAATGATACTTGTAAAAAAGAATAACGCTAATAGCGAAAAAACAGAGGAAATAAGGTTTTCAAACGCTTTTTTAGTGGAAAAATGGGGACAAGAAAATCGTCCGGAATTTGGAACACGTGGGCGCGCTTCAGGAAAAACGGCAAACGAAAAAGCGGTTAGACAGTCCAAAATAGCAAAAAGAGAGGGCGGCAGGAATTACAAAGGAACTTCGGGACGTATCAGCAAAGATGGTAGTCAGGGTTACTTTGACGTGGATAGCAAGGGAAGATTAATTTGTGTTTAACAATATACTCAAATGAGTACTTAAAATTGAATAAAATGAATAATACTATAGGATATACCGAGCGTTACCTAATGGGTTTAACCAGTGGTAAAAAAAGTGGCAAAGAAAGGGTTTCGTTATTAGACTTTACATTTGAGTTTCGGGGTTATGGACATTATAGAGTTATATACGAGTCACCCAAAACATACAAACGTTGGTCAATAGTCACTGATGACATGCCGTTGGTTGATGCGACAAAAAACAGTGAGGGACCAACACAAAAGGATTTAAACCGTTTGAAAGCGTTATGCAAAAAAGGCGGTATTTACGGAAAATAAAAGATACTCAAATGAGTATATATAACAATATTATGCCCGTTGTGAAACGCGCTTCTTTTTTGATTATTATGCAGTGTTCCGCTCGTTTGTTCGGGTGGGACATTTTTATATGATCAGAACATACTATTCAAATTATATTAAAGATATAATAAAAAATAATAATTAAAAAGAAAAAGATATGAATAACAAAGAAAAATGGGTGTTTTTAATAACATATTCGATTGTAAGTATTATGGTTCTTGTTGGTAGTGTAATAATTGTAAATAACATAGGATAAAATGAAAAATAATTGGGAAATAGTAGATGATAACGGTACGATTTATTCCGGAACAGAAGATGAGATGCACGATATTTTTTCGGAAATAGTTTATAAAGACAATGAAGATCCGGATGGTCATGAGTTTAAATGGACGGGTGACTTGCGCCTTATTCAAGTGTGGGCAATACATATATAGAGGCATGGGACTGTGAAAGTCCCTTGCTTTTTCTTTACTAAAATGAATGTTAAAATATGTTAAAATTCATTATGATATTTTAACATTTATTTTGATATGGATCAGAATATTATTTTAAATTTATATTAAAAGTATTAATAATCAAAAAAACATATAAACATGAAAGATTTTAGATATAATGACTTGACGATTTCGCTGGATGAATTGAAAAGTGTGGCAGAAAATTATGCAGAAATGTATTATTACGATACCGGAAACGGCGATTACCCGACAGATCCGATGACTATGTTTGAGGATGAATTCGGTTGTTGCGACGACCATGAGCGTTATATGAATTTGTTTGCAGCGTACATAACTTTGTGCGAAACATACAAAAATGATGAGAGCATAAAAGTAAAATACGAAAAGTGTGAAGTTTGCGGCAATTACAAAGATGATTGCGTATGTTATTATAACGCAAATATCGAGAACGACCGCGAAATACTGAAAAAACTTTTTGGTGATTTTTTTGATAATTGTCCCAAAGGTTACATCGGCGAGGATATTACAAAAGAAGTTTTTGTAGACAATTGTTATCACAGTAGAATATACAAGGTAAAAGAAGTTTTTGAAAGTGTTTTGATGTGTATGGAACGAAACAACCCGACCGAAGCGGCAAAGATTAAAGAAGTTATTGAAACGGCGAAAAACGAATTGAAAGTAATAGACTTATAAAAACAATTTTCGGGACATAGTCCCGATTTTTTTTGTGTTAAAATATAAATGTTAAAATATGTAAAAATTGAATTAACATATTTTAACATTTAATTTCAATGTGGTTCAGAATATTATTATAAATTTATATTGAATAAAATTAATAATCAAAGAAAAATGAAAAAGTTTGTTAAAAGTCTTATATTTGTAATAATAGTTTTATTTGTGTTATCAGTTATAATCAAACAATTTACTTTTGGGGATATGATAATCATATTAATTTGTTTGGTTTGTTTTAGTTCGGTTATAAAATGGTTAAAAAAATAGATATTATGTTAAGATATACATGGGTAAAAAAAACGGGAAAAAGAACGGTTGATGTTGGCGGCGTTTGGGTAGATAGTTATGAAGTTATTCTAGACGGCGGCGAATCTTCGGCAAAGTTTGTAGACGCAAAAATCGGCAGTGAGGTTTTTGTTTTAGCGAAAAAAGAATATATTGAAGAATTAGGTATTATCGTCTGGATTGATTAGGATCAGAACATATTATTCAAATTATATTAAAACTATAATTAAAAATAATAATCAAATAAAAATAAATAAGATGAGCGCATTAAAATATTTTTTGAGTAGAGAGGTAGAATTTGGTGAAGGATCGACGTGGTACACTCCTAAAAATTGGTTACAAAGTTGTAAAGATGTTATCAGAGCGGACTACATTGATACGACAAGTTCGGCGGGCGATTGGTGCGGTTACGTTGCCATAAAAGAGGATGACGAAATAGCATTAATTAGTTTTGAACAATACAACAACTGGCCGAGTGGTAACGGTTTCACTTTAGAAATTGATAATACTGTTTTTGCTTTTGTTAGCGATGCTTCAGATATTGATGACGCGGTTAGAGGTTACATTGAGAGAGATTTTTAGGATCAGATAATATCATTAAAATTATATTAAGAATATAATAATCTAAAAAATAAAAAAAAAATGTACGTAGTAGAATATAAAAGAACGATAAATGTTACAAACGTGGATACCCACAAAAACGACTTAGATATTGAGAAGTGGACGGCAAACGAAAACAACGTGTACGGTTATGTATGCAAGGATAAAAAGGGAAATGTAATCGGAACAAAATATTTTATGGAACACGTAAATATTCGAGAAGTTACCCTACATTTTCGCAGAGACATCAGAAGTAGAAACATAAAATTAGCGGCGTAATGAATAAGAAAGCGACAAACAAAGACCCCCCAGAAGTAATAATAATATGATATAATAATAGATAAGTTTAATTAAAATAAAAACGGACAAGACCGAAAGTACGCGGGAAACAGCGTAGACACCAGTAGGTTTTGTCCGTTTTTTCATATTTTAACATTTTAAAATACAAAAAAATTCCTCTGTATATGTTTCAATTTAGAGCAAACAATAATATTACAGGTTTTACCCTATTTAGTTAGTTGTTATAGTTTTAGAGGTTTTTACACTACTTAATAATTACATTTGAAATATTATTTTACGCTTTTGTTTGCGGTTGCTTTTGTCTGTATTATAGGACGTTTAATTCTTCCACCTTCCAGAGGTTATTCCTAACAGTTGCGGTTGCTTACAGTTACGTTAAAGAACGTTTCTTTTGAAATAAAAGGTAATGATAAAAACATTATTTTCTATTACAAATATAAATAGTAGGAAAAAATATAAATGTTAAAATATGTTAAAATAATATTATGATATTTTAACATTTAAAATCGTCTGTATAAAATTAGATCAGAATATTATTTTAATATTATATTAAAAGTATAATAATCTAAAAAATAATATTCAAATGGAAAATAAAAAATGTTTGTGGTGTGGTAGTCATGTTGAGGATTTAAAACATTATCTTTGTATAAATTGCGACAGCAAGTACTACCAACAAAAAAAATAGCGGATCAGAAAAAAGAATAGAAATTATATTAAAAGCATAATAATAACAATAAAAATAACAAAAAAATGAGTACATACGAATTAGTCCCAACAAACGGACGCAAAAGTTTTTACGGAAAAGCAGTAGTGCAACCCCTCGCCGACGGTTCACAAAGGTTATTCAGTTACGGAACTGTTATAATGACAAGAAACGCGGATGGTACAATGGTACGCCACTGGACAGGATGGAGCGCAACAACTGGAAACCACATTGCAAGTTTCAGCGGACTGAATAAAAGCAAATTTTTAGACCTAGAATTAGTCTGGTTATAAAAAGTAACAAATTACGGGAGGGGTAAAAAATACCCCACCCGTTTTTATAAACTCAAATGAGTAGTTGGATCAGAAAAAAGAACACAAATTATATTGATAACATAAGAATAAAAAAAATATAAGAAATGACACGAGAAGAAATTTTAAATGGAATTTTGCAATTAGCATCCTCAAAAGGTAGTTATGGTAGATTATATCAAGCCTTACAAGATCCCGATGCGCAAGATGCTTTCTTTGAAAGTTACCCGCCAGAGAATTATAAAAGTTTCATTAAGTTTATTATGGACATTGAGGGATAAACGCCCTTAGTCCGTAAAATGGGACGCCGTCCCCGATTAAGTAGAACGGAACGGACTCCGATGGTTTGAAATAAAACCACCCGTTCCACCCCCGCGCAGGGCATCGCCGGCAATATCTGCCCATCATTGCGGGATTCCGCCCCCCGATAGTTAGATGATTAGACTTAGGGGGGTATTTTTTTTACTACTCAAATGAGTACAGATCAGATAATATCATTCAAATTATATTAAGACTATAATTTAAAAATAATAATTAAAAAAAATAAAGAAATGGAATTAAAAAATTTGTTTTCAGAAAAATTTGTAAACATTGGTTGGTCATTAGAAACCGCCCCAGAAGACGTTATCAATGAAATGTTTGAGAATGATAACGACCGAAAACCTAATACTGAGGATTGGGAATTGATAAACAAACAAATTTACATATTTGAACAAAAGTATCGCGAAATTTTGAGCGATTATGTTAGTGGCGCATCTTATGATGAGGGACATGATAGTTCCGATTGTTTTGTCGGAGGATGTGACGCAAGTTTAAAAGATATTGTTGCAATAATGGAAAAAGGCGAAGATGTGGGCGGCGGCGAATTCGTTTTCACCAGTAGCAGCGGTAATTTCAATGAAAAACACGTTGAAAATTTGGATTATGTTTTCGTTACATTACGTTTTTATCTACCTACTGAATTGGTAGACTATATTGACAACAACGCGGAAAACATTGTTGAAATATTGAAAGAGGAAAACGAATAAAAAGGAATACAGAAAAAGGGACGTAAAAAGTCCCTTTTTTATAATCTATAAAAATAAATGTTAAAATATGTTAAAATTCATTATGATATTTTAACATCTATTTTTAAACTGGTTCAGAAAATATTATTCAAATTATATTAAGACTATAATCAAAAAAAATAATAATACAATGATAGATAAAATAAAAAATTATTTGGAAAATAACGGTTTCAATGGTGATGGACTTATTCAGTACCTTAATGAAACAGGGAACGACAGACGTTTTAAGGCACATTTTTTGGCGGCGTGTACAAGTTTAAGAAGTGGGACAATACAATACAGAGGTCAAAAATATCATTACTATTGTTACCCTACACGTTGCGAAGTAGAACGAATTTTAAACTAAAATGATATGAATGAAAATACATGGGAATTGGGAGGCGGTTATTACGCTGTATTCAAAGGAAACAGTATCGAACCACAAATAGTATACCGACCGAACAAACAACAAAGGAAACGAAAATAAAACAGCGTCGCTCACTTGAGCGACCCTTGTTTTTTAAATGTTAAAATATGTTAAAATCCATATCCGATCAGAATATTATTTTAATATTATATTAAAAGAATAATAATCTAAAAAATAATATTCAATGAATAAGGAAATAACATATTATATTTGTCGTAATTGCGGATGCAATTTTCAATTAATAGGCGAGCGCACAGGCGTAACAAAACAATTTTGCGACCGTTTGTGTCAAAAACGTTTCAAAGGTATTAGTTCCTATAGATACATAAACAGTTAGATCAGATAATACTATTTGAATTATATTAAAAATGTTAGTAAATTTGATTTCATAATAATAATAATAAAATAAAAGTACAATGAATGATAAATTAAAAAATGATTTGTGTGAACATCTTCAGCAAATACATGAGCGTGACTTAGTAGATTTGCACCATCAATATTGTGAGGCAATGAATTACGGAGACGACGAAATTTACGATATTGAAACGTTTTTCAACGAGTTTTTCTGCGGCGTTAAAGATTTATACAGTGACGTTATTTGTCGGATAAACTACGGTAATTTCAGGGACAATGACGATTGGGCAAAATTTGACCACAATGGCAACATTATTTCTACGTCGAGGGTAGAAGATTGGATTGATATTGACGAAATGGTAGACTATATCATTGAAAACGATGATGACCTTTCAGATACCGATATCCGCGATATTTTAGAAGAATACGAAGATGCGGACGACGACGAAGATGACGGGGACGAAGAAGATGACGAATAAAAGGTAATTTCATATAAAAATTCTTATCGAATTTTCTAACGCGGTTTGTTGAGAAACACACCGCGTTTCTCACATGGTATGTACTCAAATGAGTACACCTCAATATAAATGTTAAAATATGTTAAAGTCATTTTATAATATTTTAACATTTATTTACTCCCACAACGATTTTATGATCAGATTATACTATTTATAAGTATATTTACAATTACAACGGGATTATAAACCTTTACGGAAAATAAAGGTTATTTGACTGTTTCAAACGTAAAATCCCGATACAAAACTTCCGAGCGTCAAGTTATCACAGTTAAAGACGCTTTTTTTGATCAGAAATATTAGTAAACATTATATTAAAACTATAATTAAAAATAATATAAAATGACAAGTAGGACAGCAAAAATTGTTGCACTAGATTTGATATGCAGCACTCAAGACAGGTTGATTGAAAAACTATTTGAGGGAATAGGTTTTAATATGACCGACACAAAAAGAATTGAAAAAGAATTGAATATTATCTTTGACCAACTCGGTAAAAGGTCATTCAATTTATCAAAACATTCAATAGACGTGTTAAACCAAAACACAATCGAAAGACGGGGACAATAAAAAGTCCCCTCTATTATTCGATCAGAATAATATCTTAATATTATATTAATAGCATAATAATCTTAAAAAAATAATATCATGAAAATAGAAAATAGAATTACGTGTATTCACTTCCCAAACGGTTGTAACGAATGCGCTTTGTCAAAAAAAGAAATTGAAAAAGACGGTTGTAACCTTACCGTAAACCAGTTGAACAAACTTAATAAAGCATGGGGACACCCGTTGCTTTTAAAAACAACAAAGGACACAATACGCTTTGTAGGGTATTCCGATTGGCACAGCGTACATTACATGACCGATCCATATAGACGTTCACAGTGCGTAAAATGGGTAATGCAATTAATTGAAGAAAACAAATTGCAAACGGTGCAAGAAAAACACGAACAAAATATAGAACATTTGAGTAGATTGGAACAAGCAAAAAAGTGGGACTTATGCACAAGGGATGTTATTAAACATCTACGAAAACAAATTGAAACAACTGAAAAACGTAAAACAACGTGCGAAAAATGTGGGCAAATTGTGTGGGATAACCAACAACATAACTGTAATTAGATCAGAAAATATTATTCAAATTATATTAAAACTATAATAAAAAATAATATGACTTATAATAAAGTAACTTTAAAAATGGGTGGTATATTAGACTTTTTAGAAGCATACCTACCCGAATACTATAGAAGTAGCGACGTGGCACGTCTCGACGATATTAGTAAAATATTGAGCGGAGAATCCGATGAAGATGTGACGGAAGCAGCAAAAATAAACTTGTTCCACGAGTTTAATGAAATACAGGATAAACTATTTTTAAGGGCGTTACCACATTATAAAAAAGGGTAGTTATGACAATAGACGAAATAAAAAGAAGTCTAAAACACTATGAAAATAACCCGTTACATTTTATCATTGAAGATGGTAACGGTAAAATTACCCTCAAAAAAGTGAAACCTCAAAAGTTAAAACTTATAAAAACGTAAAGTATTTTTTTTGATTATTATTATAATTTTCGGTATTATTATATTTGTAATAATATCGAAAATTTTTTTTATGGCAGCAGATAAAACATTAATAGAAGACTTTTTTTTTCAAGACCACGGTAACAATGTTTACAAGGCATATTATATCAGTCCAAAAACACGTAAAAAATGGGCGGCAAAAATTGATAATATAACACTTATAAACAATACACTGTTTTCAGATAAACCAAAACAAAAAGACCTAAATACACTCAAAAAACTATGCAAACAAGGCGCAACAGTAGAAACATATATAGTGTACGGAGCAGGATGTAACGAATGCGAAAAACAACGTATAAAAGAAGAACAAGAACGAAAAAACCGAAAAGTATTGATGACACTGTAACATATTAAATGTTAAAATATGTTAAATTATATTTTATGATATTTTAACATTTAAAAACCACCCCACAAAATAAATGTTAAAATATGTTAAAACCAAAACACGATCAGAATAATATTTAAATATTATATTAATAGCATACGAAATAACAAAGGGACGTTATTCTCTTATATCATTCGTAATTAGATCAGAATAATATGTGAATATTATATTGATAACATATTAATCACAAGGCGAAACCGTTTGATACATTCAGTTCGGAATAATAGCACGATGCCTATACTGAACAATAAAAATGACTTCGCACTTGTTATTTCATTTTAAATATTATAAAAATAACATTTAAAATAATAGTAAAATATGATAATATCATAATATTATTACTATGTTATTATGTAATAATATATGAATGAAATGTGATTGTAACTAAATAGTTATGACCTGGCGAAGCGTGGTCCAAAATGAAATTAAAATTGTAGTAAAATGTTATTTGAGATGGTAGGATGGAATTTCAAAAAAATTATTAATTAAATGTTAAAATATGTTAATTGTTTTTTAGAATAACACATCTCTCATGTAAAAATACCATTTTAAAATTTTTTACCTATGATTTTGACCATTTTTTTAGTTTTCAGCATATAATAAAATAATATTCAAATGGTATTTAGACCTATAAGTTGCTCAAGGTCAATGTGTACTCAAATGAGTAGTTGTCAGTGGGGTTATTTTTTATGGTTCAGAAAATATTATTTAGATTATATTACGAATATAATTTTTAGAATTGATAACAGATAAAAAAAATATAGATATGGTAAATGTGATTAATCCCTGCAATGTAGGATTTGATTTAGATTTTTTACATAAGAAGTCTGATGAGTTACAATGCAGTTTAAATAGTTATTTAAATCCTATTGGTATTAGGGTTTTTATTGAGGAATGTTTTAAAGGCACTAATAGCGATTTGTTTATTTTTGTTATTAAGACGAAGTATCAATTTGCTTCTGGTGTTGAATGGATTGACCATCGGCGATTTGAGACTGAAAAAGGTAGTTTGAATGACACGTTTCACAGATTGTATGATTTGTATTATCGTGTATTGTGCGAATATTTGGTTTTAGATAAAAAAACCTATTTGTACAAAGTTTGTGCGCAATGCGGCAAAGATTACGTTCCGGAACAAGGTTCTGATACATTTTTCAATGATACTTATTGTAGTGTTAGGTGTTTTGCGTTATCGGATGAGTAGTTTTGGATCAGAAAATATTCTTTGAATTATATTAATGATATAATTAAAAACAATATTTAGATAAATGAAAGTCAAAATAACAAAAGATTTAGATTTTAAGACTCTTTGTGTTGAATGTGAACAAAACGGTAAAGAGTGTTATGTTTCTGGTCCCCGATACGGTGGTAATGTTTATACCCGTATTACGACAAATGAATATGAGAATGAAATTTTTAAGTTGATGGAAATTGATGCAAAAATTTCAGTTTTGAATGGTTTTGTTGGGATGTTTTTTGAAGTTGTTCGTAACAGTGAAGATATAACGACAAAAGAAGGTTGGGGTGCTAATTTTAGCACAATAGAAGATAAGGTTAGGGAATTAAAAGAGCGTAAAGAAAGGATATTATCTAATATTGTATAAGATTGGTATTTGGATCAGAATAAATTGTATAAATTATATTAAGAGCATAAACATTAAAAAATTTGTTAAACAATAAAAAAAATAAAAAAATGGGTAAAGTATTTGTAGAAGTTGGTTATTACGAAATAATGGTTCGTCCTTTTCGTGCGGGAGATGTTGCGCAATGTTATAGTGGTGTTGGTGGTCTTTTTGAGAGGCACACAAACGTTTTTAGGAGTTTTGACTCTTGTATGAATTTTTTAGGGCGCAAGCGTTTTGACGACAACATTTTGGTACACGTTTCGTTTGAGAACGAGGTTTCAGAGCGTTTTCCGATGTCTATTGACGATGACTTTGAGCGTACCGATTGCGGGGAGTTTATAAAAGTTGTTTTTTGAAAATTGGTTTCGTTGGGTAACGGTTTCGTATTCCGTTACCCTTTTTTCTTTGATAGGATCAGATAATATTCTTTTAATTATATTATTAATATATTAAGGAATAATAATTAAAATAGGAATAAGATGAAATATTTTAGTGTTGGTAAAACGGTTTATGAAATGACTGATTTAAAATTTCAGGAACTTTGTAATAAACATCCGTATGAAAATTTTGATGGTAGTATTGCGCCTAATATTTTCAGGTGTGATAATATAACAGATGAAGATGATCTTTTTGAAGTTATTACTTGGATAATTGATAATTCAAATATTCTTTTGTTTTTAGAGGGGATATTTTAATTGATCAGATAATATTATTTAGAGTATATTTAGAATATAATTTTTGAATAACAATAATAAAAATAAGAAAAACATGAAAAAGGAATTGTATGTAGGCGATTTGTGTTACGTATTACGTGGCGATTGTTGGAAGCGTTTATGTGATAAGATGAGTTTAAGTAACAATTATGACCATTGTATTGATGATGGTATGGTTTTGAATGGTACCCGTCATGGCGATGGTTGTTATTATGGTGACAAAGAATATAGTCGTAGTTTCGTTGTTGATGGCGATGGTAGTTATCCAGTAG